>Ga0210057_1000076_pt1 | contig 189207 bp, 177 predicted proteins | sample CryGeyCG2114_010_2_FD_183968 | JGI IMG/M metagenome (GOLD analysis project Ga0210057, IMG submission 183968) | Groundwater microbial communities from aquifer - Crystal Geyser CG10_big_fil_rev_8/21/14_0.10 (SPAdes) (version 2) | ecosystem: Environmental > Aquatic > Deep subsurface > Groundwater...
TGTTATTAGTCGTACTAGCCTGCTGGTAGGTACATACTTTATTGTTATTTTTTGATAGTAAGATGTATCCCCAATAATAATTTTATCTTTGTCCTCTTGGGGTATAAAACCATTGATATACATACTTTCTCTAAAAGGATGAGATAACTCCTCCAGATACCAACTTCTCGTTTGATCCCTAATAATCGTTTGCGCCTCCTCAGGCGGATAATTGAATCTTTGTGTTATTACGTTATGAAATTGTGACTGATAATGCGAGATAACATCATCTCTACTCATATCTGTAAAATAAGCTCTGCGTAATGAAGTTTCTGTGTCAGCGGGCTCATTGGATTGAACAGCTGAGATTGGAGGTTGGGGGAAAGCAGGACTTTCTGGCCACAAATAACTTAGAAAAACAAGTGTAATGATTATAAAAACAATAGTAAGAAGCTTTCGCATTATTGAAACAAACGAGCTCGACCAAGTCTATACTTCAAATCTTTTATTTCGCGCTTACCTATTGTTTTGGCTGGGATACCGCCAACAATCTCTTTTTCACCAACATCTTTAGTTACCACAGCACCAGCAGCAATTACAGCACCCTTACCAATCGTAACACCAGGCAGGATAATGCTTCTTGGACCAATGAAGACATAATCATGGATTGTCACAGCTTCTTCAATCGCAGTAAATTCAGAATCAGTCAAGTCATGCTCAGAATTATAAATCATTACTTCAGAAGCAATATCTACGTGACTACCAATCGTGAGTGGTGCTCGTCCATCTAAAAATGCACTATCACCAATGATTGTATCTTCACCAACACTAACTCCACTTGGCTTAAAGAACTTTACACCCATATGAACAGTACTTCCTTTACCAATCTTAACTCCAAAAAGTCGCATTATTGCCTTTCTAATAAAGTAAAATGGAACGATATGTGTAACAAGGTGTAGCTTATATAAAGCTAAATCTTCGTACCAACTATAGATACGTGTGTATATTTTCTTAAAAGCATCAGATGTTGAGAGCTCTTTACCGTGTTTATTGGTAAAAACAACTCCTTTTTTGGTAAGCCTAATATTTTCAGAATAAATCATATTGAATTTTCAATTACTTCAAGTGTAAGCTTCGCTGTTTTCTCCCAACTAAACTTTTTTGCTTGCTCAATACCATCTTGAGATAACTTATTATAATCTTTTTGACTCAAACTCAAAACACTATCAATTGCTGAAGCAATTGAATCTATGTTAAAAGGATCTACATATACACCAGCATCACCTGCAACTTCAGGTAAACTACCAATATCAGATATTATTGATGGCACTCCACTTGCTAAGCTACTCAATACATCTAGACCAAATCCCTCCCAGAATGAAGGTAACACAAATGCTTTAGATCCTTTTATAAGATGTTCCTTGTCATCCTCGTCGACGAAACCAGTAAAACGTATTCTATTTTCTATTCCAAGTTCTTTTGCTTTTTCAAAAATAGAATCAAAAAGCCATCCTTTTTTACCCGCTATGACAAGTGTAGTTTCTTTATACTTATTCTCAACTTTTGCCCATGCATCCATCAATCCTTCAATGTTTTTAGAGGGTTTTAGCGTACTCATAAACAAAATGTAATCATTTACTATATCGTACTTATTTTTTACTCGTAATATTTCATTCTTGCTTTTGATTGGAGTAAAAGTAGCATTGTCATACGCAAGATGGGTAATAAAAGTTTTCATAGATGCATTTTGATAATGTCGCACAATATCACGTTCGGTTTGAGCTGAAATCGATAGTATAGAACAGGCGGCTCGAATAGAGTAAGCACTCCAGTACTTCAGCTGCCAGTAATCAAAACGGTTAAATTGTCCCGTATTTTCCAAATAACCTAGATCCATTATCGCAACAACTCTAGGAATCGGTAGAAAAGGTGGTATATAGTGCCCAGGTGTGAAAAAAACATCAAAATTGCCACTATTCTGCCTTAAATACGGCATTAGTCTTGTTACAGTCCACAGCTTGCGGTGCGGCAGATGCACATACCTCCAGTTTTTAGTTTGAATAGGCATGTGACTATGGGGTTTACTGCTAAGGAAAATGGTGAAGAAAGTTTTTGGTCTAGTTTGAGAAATCTTATGTAGCTCTTTTAACACATTATACGCATAGGTATTTACACCTACTCTATTAACAACATTTGCTTCGTTCCCATCTATTCCTATATTCATAGTACGGTATTCATGTATACACTATGTGTTCTTTTTGCAATTTCAATCCAATCAAATTGCTTTTCACGATCATTTCCACGCTTTATTAATTTTTCACGGCTTTTCACTGCCGCTATTATCCCATCTGTTATTGATGCCACATCTGTCGGATCAACTGTAATAGCCGCTTCACCTGCTACCTCTGGCAGGCTTGAAATATTTGATGTTACAACAGGTACACTGCATTTAAATGCTTCAAGAATAGGTAGGCCGAATCCTTCATATAAAGAAGTATACAAGAAAACAGTTGCTGATGAGTAGAGATCAGAAAGTTCTTGATTAGTAATTCTCCCGGTGTATATGATACTTCGATGAGACTGTTTTTTTGCATCACCAACAATTACTAGCTTTTTAATACCGGAATCAGCTTTTGATTTTTCAAACGCTTCAATCGTTCTTTCAATATTTTTTCTATATGCAGTACCAACTATCAAAGCAAAAGAACTATTGATCCCATACTTTAATAAAGTCTTCTGATATTCAGTTTTTTTAGATTTAGTAATCTCGTTACTGACAGCCTCAGGAATAACATGAATTTTCTGTTTATCATAGCCTAATGAAATAAGATCTTTTTGAGTTGATTCACTCGGAACAATAATCGCATCTGATTCTTTTTTAACCCAATGTAGCTTTCTAGTATGTGTTGCAACTATTTTGGCAACTGTCTGCTCAGGATAAAGTATGGGAGTCAAATCATGCACTGTTGTAACTTTTTTGGTATTAGCTGGAGGCTCAGTCCAGTCAGAAGTATGAACAACATCAACATTACCTATAAGTTTTTGTACATCAATCATATGTAATCTGTTCCACAGAATATCTGCGATAGTTGGTGGTAAATAAAAAAACTTTGACGATGTATTTTCCTGCTTAATGTCTGAATAAAAAGCCTCAAGCTCAGCTTTCCGTCTACCGCTGCCACCATAAAGAATATAATGATTCTTAGAGTCTATTGTAAGAAGGTGTTTTACAAGCTCTTTAGTATAAACAGATACACCTGTGCCGTATACTATTGATGAAATATCTATTGCAATTTTAATCATTTGGAATAAGTATGTCAGTTTCACCTACAGTATCAACTACAAAATAGTTTTCAGAAATATACTCATCAATATCTGGCATATATTCCATTAAGTTGACTCCACCAGTCGTTGAATGATTATCTCGAACAACTACAACAGGAGTGTCATTTTTTATGCCTTGCAATATCCTCTCTTCAGCAATACGCATAAACCAAGGAAATTGAAAAACAAATACATGTCCAGCAGGATACGTGCGAGTGAGGTAGTATATATGCGGTGTTGTGCCCATTGTAAAAATTGAATCACCTTCAGATGCATATACTCGTACTGCTTTTACTAAATCGCTTTCAAATTCACCAAAAAATCTAACAGTATTCCCTTGATTTTGCTGCAATCTTGTAGAAATTGGTATCAACATAACTAAGATATATCCCATTACTAGGATATTTTTTACTCTTTTGCTAAGAGTCGATACATATAAAGAAGCACCAATGGCACACATTACAAGCACTGGTTGTAGATGAACAAAATCAAACCGTGCATAAGCAAACATTAATGTGCCAATAATGAATATGGTTGCAAGTATGGCTCGCTTATCTTTAACTCCTCTCCAGATAATAAATAATAAAGCAGGCAGTAAGATCGCAAAGAGCAGAGCGAGCTCTTTGAGTGTTGCAAATTTCCTTCCCATTTCGGCAAAAACTGTTACATTAAATTCAACAGTCCAGTATAAGAAGTCTGATAAGACGCCAATATTTGCTATATATACTAATACAGCTATCATTGGCAAAGATGCGAGAAGTGTAAATGTTATGATTTTTCTTCGATCAACCCTAAGTATAAATAGCATCAGCACCATCAATGCTATCAATGGAGCAATTACTTGCTTGAATACGAAAGCTATACCTAATAAGCTCGCTGCTATAGAGAGAGAGCTGGACTTTTTTTGTGTAAAGTAATCATAGGAAAAGTATAATGCAGGCAACAACATCAGAGGGATAAATGAATCTATCCAAAGGACATTACCTTCAAGCATTGGATGCCATAGCAGATAAAATATATTTGAAACTAATGCATAGTTTGTTGATTTTAATAGCTTCTTTGCCGTTATAAACAACATAATATGAGTTACAATTATTATGCTCATATGTAGAATCATTGCTGCTTCTGAAGATTGCATTCCTAGATTCCCCAAGTTAAGAGGCAAGAACATAAGGCCAGGAAAGTGCTGGTCGAGAATTTGGCCATATGGAACCATGCCAATATTAGTAAGATACGGATAGATAAAAAGCTCAGGATAAGGGAAAAAGACCAGCCTAGAGATAGTAAACAGATGAATTATTATAATTGGAAATAGAACTAGCGCTGCCATGTTGTTATTTTACCAATTCCAACGAAATTAGCATTCTCACTTACTATTTTGAAGCCATTTTTTTCTAAAACTTCATCTAGAAGATTATCTGTATCAGAAATTTCTTTCAAATAATCAAATGTATACAGTGTTGTTGAATCTTTAATTAAAGATTCAATATGCTCTTGTGTACCGTCTGTGTGTGCATTAACTGCTAAGAAAGCCCCTTCTGCCTCTATAGTGCCATTGTTATACCATCTATAAGGTGAAAAAGGTTTTGGATAACGGAACAAAGTTAATGAATCATTCTTTGCTGTTGATTCGATATATGAGACAGCTTGTTTCCATTGTTCTCGCTGTTGGTGAGTATCGATATAATATGTGCCTAATGAGAATATATTTACAGCCAGTAGTACTATTGCAAGAAAATAGTTTCTTTTTCTGTGAAATAGAGCGTAACTTACCACTATTGCAAAAAACGGGTATACATACGTTAATCTAAAGTAAATAAATCCAGGAAAAAAGATAGAGGCTATAAACAATCCTACAATAGGTACAATTGAGAACACATATATAGGGAGAATCTTTTTATAAGATGAGTTTTTTATCTGTGTGTATGCATATGGAATAATCGCAAACAAAGCAAATAAATAATAAAGTTGTTTATTCACAAATGATATACGACCCGATGTGAATTTAATTATCAATAGTGCAGCTTGCTTGAAATTTGCACCGCCTGCAACATCTCGCCAATTTGGAGATACTTTTAGTGTATATGGGCTATTGTGAAGCTGCTGAGTAAAGATTGGTAACCACAGAATCCCCAATAGTATCAATGGTATAAACGTGCAGAAGTACTTCACCCACCATTCCCTACTCTTTCCTAAAACAAGAGCTACTATGAAAAATGCTGGAAGTATGAAAACTGGCACATAATCTGTAAAAATGAGTGCTGTTATTGAAAATGAAAACAATAACCAATAGATGATCTGTGATTTCTTTAGGATTTGTAAAAAATAATATACAGACATTACTGAAAAAGCTGCAGCTGGCATATACATCCGCGCCTCCTGAGAATAATAGATATAAAATTGTGATACTGATAAAAATATTGCCGAGAAATACCATACATATCTTGATTTTGTTAGTAGTTGAGTAGTTTTATATGTGAAGTAAATTGATATAAGTGAAAAAAGTACACTTAGGCTTCGTAATGCAAACTCCGAATAACCCCATATATCAGACCAAAACTTAAGCATCAGATAATACAGTGGTGAATGATTATCCACGACTAACAACTTGCTTATTATTTCGGAATAGCTGAAGTCTCGCACAGCTAACGCTCCAATTGATTCATCAAGCCACAATGACTGATTAATAATAATCAATCGCAGTCCCAACGCCAGTACTAGAATAAGTAGTATTATTTTGTTTTTTCGTACAAACTCCATAGCTTCGCCCATACTTGAAAATGATATATCCCCATCAAATACGACAAAACAAAACCTCTCCATCCGTCAAGAAATCCAAGTCTGTAAATATATCTCACACTGAAATTATATACAGGTTGCACAAGAAGATGTACATATCTGAACCTAATACCCAGGTCGTGTTTTTGTTTTGATTCAATCTCTGAATAAGAATTCATCATCTCTACAAACTCGCGCACAGTCTCATATTGATAATGATTCTTTGGTGCTTTTAGTTTGCCAACAGTTCCTTCTACAACAATTTCTTCATGTATATCTCCATCCCATCTGGCTTTATTCTTATTAAATAACCATATGTGTCGATCTAGCTCTGGCTGCCATCGAGTATACTTTATAAATTCCCCTAATATATAATTTCTCCTTGGAATAGAGAAAGCCGCAATAGTATCTGATTCATTTAATTGAAGTATCTCTTCTTGTAGTTCTTTTGTGACTTCCTCATCTGCATCAATAGAAAAAATCCAAGTATGTTTAGTTTTTGATGCTGCGTAATTTTTTTGATCTGCAAAATTTTTAAATGTGTGTGTGAAAACTTTAGTTCCAGCCCTTTTTGCGATCTTTACTGTTTCATCACTACTTCCAGAATCGACTACTACTATTTCATCGGAAAATGGCTTTACTGAATTGATACACCTTTTTATATGTTTTTCTTCATTTAAAGTAATAATTGTTGTAGATATCTTCATACGTTGCTAAATAGTTTAGTATAACTAGGTAAGATATTTTCCCAACTAAATTTTTCAGCTTGTGTGCGAGGTTTATTCTCCCAATTAGTATCTAGAGCTTTTTGAATCGCTTTAGATAATTTATCAATATCTTCAGGGTCACTAACTAATATTCCGGCATCACCAACAATTTCTCTTCTTACTAAATCATCAATTGTAACAACAGGCAGGTTGGTAGCTAACGCTTCTAAGTATACAAGGCCAAAAGCTTCCCAGCTTTCTGGAACAAAACAAAAGACACTCGCATCCTTATATACTTTTGGCATTTGCTCATATGAAGCTTGATTTTTTTGACCTGAACCATACACAATCAACTCAATTTTTTTGAGTTTCTTTACTGCTTTCTTAACTAAATCAACTCGCTTATAAGGAACGTTTGCAGCCACACAAAGCACTTTATTTTTAGGTTTATTCTTAGCGGGTTTGAACTTATTTGTGTCAACTGCGTGATTTATTTTAATAATTCTTGTATTCCAAAAATTATTTTTTTGCGCCCATTTTTTTTGCTGATCACTAAAGGCAACAAAAACATCGGGTGAACATAGGAGGTTCCACTTGTCATCAGCGCCAGGGCCAGAATGACCAAAAACTATAAGTTTTTTACGAAAAATGTTAGCTACTGTGGTAGCAAAAAGTATTTGCAGTCGACCGTTAGTGGGAATAATGATATCAGCATTTATCCACTTTCTAATTTTAAAAATATAATTGCCAGATATTATTTGAATCTGATGAGTTGTTATACGCGACTGTATCTCGCTAGCCCAATTCTCTACTCCTCGTTCTTCTCTACCACTATATGTACTCAAAATTGCTATATTCATCGTAAAAATTTCTCAGACAAAAGCGTCTGTATAGCAATTATGCCATCTTTGGGCTTGATTTTCTTGCCTTCATTATAATCACGTGGAGATACCTTAATATCAACCTCAACTATGTTTTCATTCTTCTTCGCCAATAGAGAAGTCAACTCAGGTTCAATTTCAAATTGCTGTGACGTAAGTATGTTTGGATTAATTAACTCTCGCCTAAAAACTTTATAGCACGTTTCCATATCGGTAAGGTATGTTCCAAATAATATATTTGTAAAAAGACTAAGAAACTTGTTCGCAAAATAATTCTGAGGATGAAGAGTTTTATTTTTCCCGAACAGTCTCAGTTTTAGTTTACGAAGTCTGGTTCCATAGACAACATTAGATTTACCCTTGATAATAGGCGTGAGCAATCTGTCGTAATCACGAGGATCGTATTCTAAATCTGCATCTTGGATAATGACTACATCACCAGTGGCTTCTTGCAAACCTGTTCTAATAGCGGCTCCTTTACCTTGATTATGTGTATGCTGAATTAATTTTACTGATTTGTATCCTGAGGTGATTTTTGCTGTTGTATCAGTTGAGCAATCATCAATGACTAGTATTTCTTTACTAATACCATTTGGTAGCTTTGATTTTCTAACTCTTGTAAGTAATTCTTTTATTGTATGTTCTTCATTAAATGCTGGGATTATTACACTTACTTTTTTAACTTCTTTAGCTTTTCTAGGTTTTCTTGCAACAACAAAAACTGATAAACCTAATGGAGATCTAAATATCTTTTCTAAAAACAAAAATGGAGTTGAGATTGCATCAAATAATGATAACTGGTCAGTTTCTAATTGATCTTTTCTCAATATTTTTCCACTTACAAACCAGCCAACTAAGCCTAAAACATTCAGATATCTGCTCTCAATAATTTCAAATCCTGATTTCTTTAATTTCTTTTCAAGCTCTTTTAGCGTGTACCTTCTGAAATGACCTAAATTCTTATCAATATCAGAGTATGCAAGCATATGTGCTGGCATTAATAAGCAAATATGCCCACCATCATTTAACAATGTGTAGCAATTATTAATTGCTTTTTGATCATTTTCAATATGTTCAAAAACATTAAGTGAAACAATTGTATCGAATTTTCTCTTTTTGAAAAAATACTTAGCTTTTTCAATATCTCCAAATCCCGCATCAAAATTTTTTTTCAAAATTTTGATATATTCCTTGTTGTAGTCAATTGCAGTAAGTTTTCCAGCTTTTGAAAAATAGTCACTAAATGTCCCAACACCTGCGCCAATTTCTAATATACTTTTACCTAAAAATGGTCTGAAAAAAGAGAACAGCCATTTGTTATACTTTGGGGCTTTCCTCATTACATCAAGTGTAGATGCTCCAACTGGATCGGGATTACTCATGAGGCTAATAATACTAGAAAAGAAGACTAATAACCACTTTTTTCAGGTAAAGGAAGTGTATTCTTAATACGACGAAGTAAGTCATAGATACGAGCTTTATTTTCATATTTCTTAGAACGCGTCTCCCAAACACTTTTTACATTATCTGGTTTAGAGAAAAACAAGCTTTCAGGGAAATAAAAATCAAGGGGGAACTCGTTGCCTTTCATAAATTTGTATTTTGCCAATCGTTTCGGAACATCTGAATCGTGTTGCAAAGATCTTCGCAAATGTGTCATATGCAAATAAGACTTCTTGTCAGTGAGAAATACTCTTCTTGATGCATTTCTATCTTGAATTAGTTGATTATCTGAATCAAAAATTCCTTGTTGTCCATGTGGCTTTTTATACGACAATCCTGGTATTTTTCTATTCATAGCCCTAATTGTAATGTGCCCTTGTGTGTCATCGATTGCATACTTGCCATACTTTTCTCCTTGATAATGGAAAATATCTCCAATACAGTTATAGTAACTTGAAACAATAGTGTCTAGTTTCCTACCGCTTTTATTAATTAAAGTGGTAACTTCGTCTATTGCTTCACCCCACCAGATTTCGTCGCCGTCAACAAGAATTGTCCAGTCTGAATCGCTATCTTCATCAAGCATATGCTGTCGAATCTTTGTAAATTCATAAATATCAGTTGAGTGTAAGAAATTAGTAGATACTTTGTGAGGATATTCTTTGTGTAGTTGTGTAACAATTTCAGCTGTATGATCATGACTTCCCATATCCCAAAGAAGCATCTTGTCTACATGATCTATAACACTTTTCACCGCGTACCACACAAACCTTTCTTCGTTCATGACAAGCGTATGTGCAGAAATCTTCATTTGGTTTTTATTTTATATATCACCCATGCAGTTGGAACAACAAAGTTAAAAATTGATCCGATCAGCACTGAAATCGCTGCTCCAATAGCACCAAATTGAGAAATAAAGAACAATCCGCTTGTAGCAATAATTATAAAGTGACCAATAGCTAAATAGAAAAAAAGCTTGGGATATGAAAAATAATAGAAGATTGCATTATGAATAGGCACTGCAAATAGGAAAATTAGCATTGCGATCAACAAGACTATAAAGATTGGTATCGACGACACGTAACTTGCTCCGTAAAAAGCCGGGAAAAAGAAGAAGGCAAATGGAATACCTATGAAACCAAGAAGAGATACTCCACCCACTAAAGCCTGTGTCTTTTTAAGATAACTAATCATTTTATCCACTGTGTCCATAGAGGCCATTTTAGGGGCTATAACCGTACCAAAAGCTGCAACTATTTGAGGGACAACTTGTACAAGCTGATTTGCTGCAGAATATATACCAACCTGATCTAACTCCAAGAATCTCGCAGAGATAAACACATCTAAGCGAGATGAAGCAGCAGCAACCGCAGTCATTGCAGCTACCCACTTATTGTAATGAAAGAAGTCTTTTTTTGATGCTTTTGACACTTTTGCAGCCAGAAAATAGGGAATTATAAACAAACCAGCTACAAATCCGAGCATTGGCATCAATATATAGATTATGAGAATTGAGTCAACTTGAAGAACGCCAAAGGCTGCAATCAATAGCAAAAGCCCGAGTCGTATACCATTTGTAGATATCATAAGTGCACTCCAGGATATAAATCTTTGATACGCTTGCAGCGTATGTGTAACAAATGAATACAACAACGCTCCCAGTACACCAACAAAGGCTAGCCTCAGTGGGATGAATAGTTCAGGCTTCCCAAAAACAACATCTGATAAATAACCAGAAATTAGGAATCCAATAAACACTATAATAATACCTATGAGAGTTTTAATTTGAAGTCCAAGCTTTAGATAACTTAATGCAAGCTTTGGCTTACTTGTTGAATATTTACCGACGAATCTTACTAAACCTGTATCTACACCTAGATCAGCTATATCTGCAACGAGAGTTAGCACTGCAATTGATATTGTAAATAAACCCAGCTTGCTTGGGCCTAAGTACCTTGCAGCCAGTATCATAAACACAATACCAAGCACACCATTTATGATAGTTCCAGAAAAAGTGATAAGTGACTGTTTAAAAGTATCTGTTTTAAGAAGATCTTTTATTCTTGTGAGTTGTATATACATACTTCATTATATACAAAATGACTATGATAAAACTAATACTCGATATAGTAAAGGGGAGTTGTATAAGTTTTTGTGGCTCGTAATAAAGCCTATATGTACCATTCTGAGTAATCCAATACCCATTTAGTCCTGAATAGACGGGATATGGACTCGTAGATGTATTATCATTTCTATACAACTTCCAATTATTATCATAAGTTTGAGAAAAAACCATTGATAATGGTTTTTTCAGATTAGAGATAGTTACTATATATTCTGTAGGACTTAATCTTTGATACTCAAGCTCCACATCATTAACTTCACTTTGACCAAATTTTAGATCTGCAGATTTATATTTTTCCTTCTGATTAAACACATCAGTAGCAGCAAAAAAGTCTTCATCACGAAGAATGGCAAACTGGTTAAAGGCATTTATTGCACCTTCAGTTGTAACTTCAAATGCAAAACTAGGATCTATGTTCTCAATTTCAACCCAATAAAAATTCGCATCTAAATAATCAAAAACTTGATCCTCAATAGTGTCATACCCATGAATTGTTCTTTTAACTATCTTTTTATCAAGTTTTGTATCAATTATCACTCTATTCTCTTTCTGTTCAAAGACAACTGCTTCACTTAATGGAGTTTTTAACAATCTTACAAATAGTTTTCCTTCTTGTTCTAGATCAATTTCAGTCGTTTTTTTACCCTCAGCAACAATTATGCCTTCTGGGTAGAAATCTTGAGTAGTTAATCCATATTTCTGTTCGAGAAAATCTCTCCAAATAATTAAGCCATCATAACCTCTCCAGAAGTCCTGAGTAATTTGTATCACTTGATTAGCAGGTACAGTCTTTTTCTTTGAGATAGTTACTATTGCATCTAGCTCATTATCATAAATTAATGGAATATCTCGTTCTATTGACGTAAATCCAGTATGCTCATCCAAAAATATTAAGGCATTATCAGACAGTCTATTGCTACCTGAGTGAAATTGCTCATATATTCTGTCTGATCCAGAAATTGCGTATGTATTGCTAGCTAAAAAGATTTTTTCTTTATTACGTTTTGTTTTGAAAGTTGGGATTTCTATATCTAGTTTACGATCAACCCAATCAAGATGCTCTATCTGTTTGAGAAATGTATGGTAATAGTCAGCATCTTCTTGCTTGCTATATCCCATGTCAGGGTAAGATATATACCCAATACCATATACATCAAATATCTCACCCATATAATCAGCATCTCGTATAAAATTTAGACTGTCATACTTACCAATAGATCCAGTATTGAAAGGCCTTTGATTATATATCCTTAAAGCCTCTAAGCCTGGTTTAGTGATAGATGTATAAGAAAGTCCGTTTTTATAAGGTATCCAAAGCGTTCTGGAAAATTCTTCATCAGAACGAAGTATTTGCTCAATTTCTTCAAAAGCTGATTGATCTGGTTTAACAAGAAACGTCCCTTGCAAAGTAAGACTCGAAGTGGGCAGAAATATGACCAAAATATACACGATAAAAAAGTAGCTAAACAAATTATTGTTCAATTTACCTTTCAAATAATCAAGACTAAAACCTATCAATACACTAAAAGAGAGATTTAGAAGAAAGAAGAACTTAGTCGAATCTCTAAAAACCGAAAATCCAGGTACATATTCAAACAAGTAATAATAGACCTTACCGAAAGGCGGATTAATTCCCTTGACTAAAAACAAGCTTAATAAAGCAATCAATATCCAGAACAATATATTCTTAGTATGTTTTTTATTCTTTATCGCCAAAAAAGAAAATAGTGGTATTAATATAAATACAAGATTGGGTGATGAAATGTTTCCAAAGTTGTTAAGAGGCCAGTGTGGTTGTTGAGCAAGAAGAGCATGAGCTAACGATGTGAAATTCAAAAAATCTAGTTGGGTTACAGACATGACTTCAGTCGCGAAACTACTACTTGGATTCATAGTAAAGGGTAGTATCCAAAATAGATGAAGTAGCAAGAATATGCTGCTAGATAATGCGCCGACTTTGATCCACTGTTTAACATAACCAATATCTCTAAGATAGATCAGCTTCCATAAAGCATTTAATATGAGTAATATACCAAGGATTAATACAAATCTAATATCAAAAAATCCAAGTACTGAAATGCTTAAAGCTGCCTTAGTGATGTTAATTGGCGTTAATCTTTCAATTGCTTGTAGAATAAGTAGATAACATAATGGAAGCAATGAATAGGATAATGCGATAAGCAATTGCCCACCATCGATAACTAATAAAGTATATGTATTCACCAAATAAAAAAAAGTCACAGATACGGCAGTCTTCTTTGATATATTCAAGTGTTTTAGGAGAGAATACATTGAATAAAAACCAACACCGATAACACCTGTAAATAAAAAGAATTGATGTGTCATATTTGATGTCGCACCAAAACGCATCAACAAGCCAGTAACTGCTCTAATAGGCCAGTTCCAATTTGTAAAACCATCATACTGACCAAGACCTAAAGCACCTGCATCTGTCCACTGTTGTGGGATCCTTAATCGGTCTAGCCCTTCAATCAAAGAAAGTCTATGTAAATCTGTTGAGACGTGCTCAAATGGAAGTAGCCATTTCCAATAGATAAGTATTATTAGAAAAATAACAAATAAAGTGTATTTATTTTTCATAAATAAACGAAGTTAAAAGACCTGCACAAAGCAAATAGAAAATTAGTACTGACATTTGCTCTATCATTAATTCCAATGAGAATATATCAAATAGAATTACTACCGGGATCATCGCAAAAGATAAAACAAAAAAAATTCGTGCGGTTCTTTTTTTTACAAATGTATATATGACAAGAAAAAACACATAGATAAGAAGTAATATATCAAGCCTAAAGGGAAAATATATATGTTGATACAAAACAATTGCTATGAAAAAAGCAAACAAATATTCTGATAGTATTTCATACAAATATTCCTTCATTTAACTAATTTTAAAGAAACGAGTCCAAAGAGCAAGAGCAATCCTCCATATACAAATCCCAAATTACGAGTATTTTGTGGCTCAAACTCAATTACAAGATTACGATATTCTTTGCCTAGATTCCATCCATTTGCAAAACCATTTACAACAACATGCTCAGCATCAATAATATCACCCTCTTCACTCTTCAATATCCATCCAGTGTGATATGTGTCTTTAAATATTAGTAATCCTTTTGGGATATATCCATTAATGTAGTATCTTGTCTGATTTTCTCGGCTATAACTTATGTCTGTAATCTTATCTTCGGTACGTTCTGTTGACGTCAGCATAAATCCAGAATTAGGCGTTCTTTGTAAAGTAATATTTCTAATTTGTACTTCAGACTCTCTGTTAAAAGTATCGTATACTTCTTTATCTTTACATAAAAAGCTTCTATTGCCATAGAAATCAGCACAGTTATTCCACGGAGATACTTCAATAATGAATGTGGCTGAGCTAGCAAAATGATTTGGAGTAAATGTAGACTTTGAGATTTTCCAACCATTATCATATTCGTTACCATCAGGATATATAGTTACAAAAGGAATGATCTCACCATCTTCGTCTGGTTTATCAATATCTTGATATATAAATAAAATAGGACTATTTCCATGATCTGTAAAATACTCATATGAGAAATAATAATCATAACTACTATCTAGATTCGAAATAGTAAATTCAATGCTATTGGATATATCAGCATTTGTTCTTAAGTCAATAACTTCATTAGTAACTGTATTAAGATGATTTTTTTTATTGACTTGATACGCCACTGACATATGTCCTGATGAGAGTTCTACAATCTCAGTATTATGTTCAGGTGAAACATATATATAATCACCGTCATCAGGAATATAATAATTAACAATAATCTCATTTTTGTCGCTAGCTTCTAGATTGCCAGCCATTAACAGACCAATCTTTTCCCAGGAGCTAAACAAACTGTCAATCTTGCCAGATAGCTCATTTGTAATAGACGGCTCTAAATATGTTTGATATGAAATCTTTTGGCGTGTGAGTTGTGATTTTAGTATATCTATTGCAACACTGTCAGACTTCGACAAATATATATTGAAATATTGGACGAGAGACTCGTGTAATTCATTCATTTTTTCATAGTATTCTTGTAATTGCTGTGTTGATTCTTTGTTTGCAGAACTTTGATGTAGCAATATCGCCTCTTTTAATCTTTTTCCGCCAAGCTGAACATTCAATTCAAAAATTTCTCGTTCAGTCTTCGCGATGTAATTTAGTGCCTCCTTAAGTCTCACCAAAGGATATTTCTTATCAGTAGGCAAATAATTCACATGTGGTAGCTCGTTCAATGCATTCTCTGCACTAATAATAATTTTTGGGAAATTAGAGATGCTGTTTGGCAGTATAGCTGTATTAGTAGTAGTACTATCTCCAGTAAAGTATGTTTCTGAGAGTGATCTCGCAAGATAATAGTTGAAAAATAAATTATTGCCTGAGAGTCTTGTAGGTGAGCTGCTCATGGATATTCTTGAAGGACTAGATACATTTTTATAAATCTCGAGCTGTCCAAAAGTCTTTATAAGCTGAATGTTTTTATTTTGCTCTAATATCTTTTTTATATGATCATAGGTGTCTTCAGTATAATAATTTTCAAAATCAAAATCAGAATGTAGAACGATATAATTAATCGCAAATTTATCAAGCAATGTATCTATCATTTCAGTGTCCGACTTCTTAAAAGCAAGTGCCAGTGATCCAGTATTTCTATCGAGCCCATATGAACCTGCCAAGTGAGAGATGTTTGATCCAGGAAAGTATGCTTGAGCGATTTCAAGTCCTCTATATCTCTCATCCCAAGCATATTGTGTTCCGTCTCCAAGCGCTAAAGGTAAATGGAGAATCCTTAATGAACTCTGGTCAACATTCTTTTTTACCCAATCTGAAGCCTCTTTATACTCACTTGGAACAGCAGCAAACGCAGGATAGCGTAAACTACCGAATATATTTCCTGTGAATATTGGCCAATGATACACAAAAACAAATATTACAACTAATACTACAAGTGAACGTCTAATATACTTTTTCTTAGTATCTAATAGTTGGTCCATGGCTGATCCAAATAAATATGCAAATGAAAATGGTAGGAGTATTCCAAATTTTTCAAAAGGATTTCTGAAAATAGCCATTTGACGTATAAAAGCAAATATTGATAAGTTTATTTCACCAAATGGAAGTTGCGATCCTTTTGTAAAGAAAATACTAAAAATGAATAATGCTAGAAAATACTTAACATATCTATCTATTTTCTTCATTTTTGAAAGACCAAGTAATGTTAATGAAAATCCAATCCAACTTATCGCCTTGATAATAAAAACATTATAAAAATCACCAAAATCCTTCTGCCCGGTAAGATAAAATGAATTAATTCCTCGAAAAGCATAGTGCAGTTTAAAATAATTAGTAACTGCTTTTAGGCTTTCTACGTTGCCACTAAATGTCGTGCCTGCAGACAATGTAACACCAGCAGTGGAGAAGAAAGGATATAACCACCATAGATTAAGAGCCAGCCAAAAAATTATAATTATAAATAGCTTTTTTAAAACACTCACTCTAGTATATGTTTTCGTCTTAAAGATAATTCTATAGATTGCTAAACTAAGAATTGTAAACCACCATGTCACAAGAAGAGCTGGCGTACCAAATGAGTAGCTTGCAAACAGAGATACAATGAGAAAACCAAATAAGTATATATATCTACTATGGTCAAAGTACTTTTGCAAAAAAAATACAGTCCATGGAATAATTGCCAACAAGAGTATTTGTGTGTGAGCGAACCTATGCCATACGTTAAATAGCGTATATGGATTAAAAAGGAAAAATACTGAGCCCCAAAATGCAATCTTCTTACTATCAGAGAAAAGCTTGTAGCAATGATATGAACCTAAACTTGCAAAAAATATTACTGAACCAAAAAACAAAGACTGTATACCGATACTATCAACGTTAATAAATTGAAATATAGAAAGTATTAAGTATAGAAACGATGAAGATAGAACGCCTGGATAACTAAAACCTGTACCCTGCCCTTCCCACCAAGAAGAAGTTGTGATTTTGAAAGAGTTATAAGGATCAATCAAAGGTAGTCCTATATCACCACCACCATAAAAATATCCATATCTATACCAAATTGAAGTTAAAATGAGGCTTAATAGTAAGCTTACAAGAACAGGTCTAGAAAAAAGAAAACTATTTATTAGTTTTTTCTTCATCTAAGTTTTTGTATGCAACGAACGTATAATCATTAATATCTTGAAAAATATAATAAAACGGTGTCATTAATATATTAAAAGTGTATAGTATCTTCCTTACTAAATCATTTCTAGTCCGATGAACCAATCCTCCTTCTCCCAATAACCACGACCATCCATATTTTACTGTCTTATAGCCAAGTTTTTCAAAATCTTCAGGATAAAAGTGGCATTTATGTAACTGCAACTCATTCCCATCTACAGCGTGGTGATACATTTCACCAATCGGAGTAGCAATTATTACTTGCTTGGCGGCGATGCTCTCCATATTCTTAAGCACTTTCATAGCCTCTTTTTTAGTCATATGTTCAAGAACATGTGAAGCAATTACAACGTCAAATGAGTTCTTTGGATACTTTATTTTTCTAATATCTTTTAGAACATACTCGTCATGAATTTTCATTTCTCTTGCTTCTTTTATGTATGGTTCAAATAAGTCCACTCCAACAGCTTTTTTGACCTTCATTCTACGCTTGATCATTTGCATAGGCTTTCCTTGTCCACAAGCAAGATCAAGAAATGTTTTTGCTTCTCTATCTACAATCCATGGCAATGGATCAACCCAAGCAAGCACTAATAGCTTAAAATCAACCAATTTAGTGTCAAGCTTTTTATACTCTTCACGTAAGTTAAGCAAAGGTGAATAAAAGATATAAGCTATCCCGGCAAATAGACCTAAAATATATCTAGTGAATATATCTAATTTCAATGTGGAAAGGATAATAATAGATTGCAAGACTACGGTAATCGGTAAAATCACAAAAAAGAAAATAATATTCTTTGGGAAAGGTGAATGCTTTTTCATATATATAATTTTGTTTCTCGCAATCCTGTATGCTCGTCGTGATGAAGTAATACCAAGCCATTCTAATCGAGGGTGTACATATGTTGTTTTCTTCCCCTGATGCCAAGTTTTTGCTTCTGAAGTGCAGTAATTTTTAAAACCAGACTCTCTTGCACGCATCGAATAATCCGAATCCTCATATGGAATAAAATAATCTTCATCATATTCACCTACTACTTCCCAAGCTTTCCTTGAGACCATCCAAACACAACCACATAGCGGAACTTCACGTACACCATCATATTGTCCAATATCTTTCTCCTGAACACCATCTGCTTCAATTCTCCCTGTTAGCAAATCTATATTATGACCAGCTCCTTGAAGATAGTTTTTCTTTCTATTATCGTAGACAAGCGGCTGAATAATACCAGCTTTTTTATGTGATTTAAAAGCCTCTACAAGCTTAGAAATCATATCCTTAGCAGGATATGCATCATCATCAGAAAATAATAAGTAATCACCTTTAGCAACACGAGCACCCCAGTTACGGCCTTCAGCCGCACCTAAATTTTGATCACTAGTGACGAGATTGACCTTTGGATACTTTTTTTCAAACCATGTAACAAGTGGTGGTCTTGAGTCGTTATCAACGACAATAATTTCAAGAGGTTTATAGTCAGATTTTAAGAATGCTGACACACATTTTTCTAGATCTTTTTTTCTATCTTTTGTAACAATAACTACAGATACTAATTGTTTTGCTATTTTTTTCTTCGTTGCCATTAATAATCTTTTACTGCGATCATAAAGCCACCTATCTCGGGTATGAAATACGAAATAGGTGTCAACACATATCCTAATGCTAACACCGGTAAGGTGTACCACTTATCAATCCCCGGAGCAATCCTTACACCTGTACCATATACCTTAAAACCTTTTTTTCTAAAATACTCAGGACTCCATAAAGAGCTGTGACTATCAGGACCTTCATCTATAAAAGTATCCATTTCAACATTTGGTGTTGTAATAATAGCTCTTCCTCCTGGCTTCACTACTCTATCAACTTCTTGTAGAAACTCTTTACCATCAATTTCAGTCAAGTGTTCAATAACTTCAGAACATATCAAAAAATCAATTTCATTCTTTTTGAATGGTAGTTTAGTTATATCTGTATTATATGTTTTATCATATACATTATGTTTCTTTACAAATTCAAGATAGTCTTTTTTTAAGTCAATGCCATAGATTTCGCCTTTCTTTCCAAAATCTCTTGTTGTTCTCATCAAATACCCCCAAATTCCTTTTCCACATCCACAGTCAACACTTTTTTTGTCTCTTAAATCAGGAACAAAATGAAAAATAAATGGATGATAAGAAAAAGGATGAACGCCTCCCCATTCGAATTCTTGTGTTTGTTTTTTTCTATTCATTGTTACTAGACTTAATCGCCATTATACCCGATGCCATCGAAGGAACAAATAGGGATAGTGGTGAAAAAAGAAATGAGATTAATACTAATACAAAACGCATTAGTCCGTTTGTACTTCTTGCCAACCCTTTTTCTGCCCAAACAAGTGAGAATCCCACACCATATACTTTATAACCTCTAGATGTAAAATCTAATTCTGACCAACCTGATTTATGTCTTTGATAAATGTTGTCACCTAAAAACTCTCCAGGCTGAACCATATAACCTCGCGGAGTGCCTACATATATTTTTTTCTTATATAATTTATCCATCAAATTGAGCAGTTCAGTACCATCATTCCTGGATATATGTTCAATGACTTGAGAACAGAAAACAAGATCATACTTTTTTCGATCTTTAACTAGTCCTTTGCATACTTCAACTAAATCTCCAACAAGAACTTCTTTATATATTCCACTAGTCCGTGCCTCTTCTGCTGTTTTTTTATGAATATCAATTCCTGTTATCTGCCAGCTGTTTTTTTTAACTAAACTCATAAAATGTCCTGTTCCACAACCAATATCTAGTACAGTTCTAGGTTCCCCCGCCATTCTGCGAACTAACCAAGCATATGTGAAAGGAATATGTTTGGCTAAAAATGTAAATATACTGCGCGTAATCATTTAGAAGTTATAAATTTATAAAAAGTATTTGCTCTATATTTCCAGCTATAACTACTGATTATTAGACTTCTTGCTTCTTTCCCCAAACTGATTCTCAATTTTTGACTTTCAAGTAGCTTAAGTATTTTTTTTGAAAATGCAATTTTGTCACCCTTTGATACTTTGATCATACCTTTTGGATAATATGATGTATATGATACTAAATCAAACCCAACACATGGAATTCCAAATGCCATAGCTTCGGCAGAAGCCATTCCGCCACTATCATAATAAGCTGGATGAACTACGATTTTACTTTGAGCGAATATCTTAAATTTCTTGTCACCATCATTAACATATCCAAACAATCTAATATTGTCTCTTATATTGTATTTTTCTATCCTTTCCTGAACACGCTCCATTAAAGGACCATCTCCAATCATTGCAAGTCTGGCGGAAGGGTTACGTTCCACAACTTTGTTCCAAATATCAATTAACTCGAGTACACCTTTTTGTGCATGAAACCTACCTTGAAATACTGCATCATACTTTTTCTTAGTTTTTTTATTCTTGCTTATAAATGCGTCAATTTTTGCAAGAGGCACTGCTCCTATCATGACAAAAATATTTTTTTTATTAAAAGTAGAAAAGCGTTTAATCTCTGCTGTGTTATTTACAACAACTTTATCGGCTTTCCATTGTATCAACAATTTCGACGGTTGTTGAGCTATCCAATATAAAAACGCTCTAACCTTAAAGTTATCTTCTCTCTCACCACCTTCGCTAAATCCTTTTAGTGGATTTGGGGCTGTTTGATACCATGTAGCAATCCAGCATACTTTATTAGGATATCTTATTTTTAAAATATAGCTTGGGAAAACATCCATCCAGAATTCAGAAGCAGAATAAATATATACCTGATCACAAAGTTTATATGTCAATCCAAAGTAAACGCCTAATAGTACTCTTAGTATATAGTTAACCAAGAAGTTGCCATTCTCAACTAAGCCTATGAAACTATGATTTATTAACCGTATATCTTTTGAAGCTTCAAGATTTTGTCTGCGAATTAATTTTTCCCCTTCTATCCATGTATGAATATCAATATGAAGCCTATTAGATAGTTGTCGAGACAGCTCGATGAATATTCTATCACCACCAGAGATTCCTCGACCATGTGAAGCAAAAGCAAGAATGAGATACCGTTTGTTCATATTACTTTTTTACATCTGGTAACTCACGATATAGACTTTTATCTACAGGGTAGATATATCCAACAATTGTTCCCCAAACTAACCTTAGCCACTTATTTAATATATTGAATCGGATAGACTCAGAAAGATAATATGTAAAAAAGAGAGGTAGCATTAGCGTATATATAAACATGTTTCCATACTTACGCATAAACAATGTTCGATTGCGACCTAACAAATAAGCGCGTGATAAAACTCTCGGTCGCCACATTGTATCGTCTTTTGGCTGATCATGATAGCAAATAGCTTTGGGCTCATACCAATTATTAAAGCCTGCTTTTAAAGCTCTTACACAGTATTCTGGATCAAAATAGCATAAGAACCAATCTTCAAATCCTCCGATCGTATCCACCAGATCTCTTGTAAATAACATTGTAGTACCAGACCCTTGAACTTTCTTTGGTTTGAGGTAGTCTTTTTTTTCTCCCCATCCAATTGAGACACGTCCTGTCTTTAGATTTACTTCTGCTCCAGCTTGGTTAACCCAATTCTTGTCTTCTAAATATAGAATCATCGGAGTTACTATACCCACTTTCCTACTTTTTTCAGTACGGGCTACAAGATGTGTAATCATATCTCTATCTACAATAACGTCTGAATCACAGTACAAAATATGATTCGTAGGTTTAGCATGAGCAAAACCAATATTGTATGCTTGTGCTTGTCCGATATTGTTTCTACCAGCATCAACCCATTTAACTTTTTTATATGATTTCTTGCCTTTATTAATTACCTTTTTAGTAGGACTGTTATCTACTACAATTACCTCAATATTCTTATAGGAAGACTTATAAACAGAATCGATAAGACGAGAAGATTTTTCATAATCATTAAAACTTGGTATTACAATAGAAACTCCTGTCTTTTTACTCATATTTTTTTAGCAATTACTCGTATTGATTCATTATTTTTAGGCGTACTAGTATACATAAAGATACTATATAAAAAATAGATTGGTAATAGTGATAAAGCAAGTATGTTGTTAAATTGTCTCATAAAGTGTTTATACGCTGCAGATGTTGTTGTAAACGGGAATGTCATTGGATAGCTTACTGAAACAAGCTCAAATGAGTGCTCTTTCAATAGTTTCCTAAATGCATCCTCAGACCAAAACGTAATATGTTCAGGAACTAATGTCATAGGTGATTCACTTTTAAACATCTTTATGCTTAATGCCTCTGCATTTGGAGTTTCCATTATCAAGAAACTCCCTTTACTCATTGAGGATGAAATATGTTTGATTGTTTTTTTAAATTCAGTAATATGCTCAAATACATGCCACATAGTTATTGCGCGAACCCCTGACGGGAACTGAAGTTTCTCTATAAAATTATTTGAAATTTCCACATCAGAGCTGATTCTTTGTTTAGCTTGGACAATGCTTGCCTTGCTGATCTCTTGGCCAGAAACTTTCCAACCCGATTGCAGAGCCTTTTTAAGAAAGATTCCAGTTCCGCAGCCAAGATCAAGTAAATGTCGATTCTTCTTTGAAGTAATCAAACTATTAATTTGTGATATTCTCTCGCTATTTACTCTATCTCCAAAGAAGCTAAAAAGAGGCCTTAAGTATTTATTTTCCCAAAATATAAACAGTAGACTATTTGCATTTTTTTCAAGATCAATAGAATTAAATTCATAAATATCCTTAAGCCTTTTTCGAGAAGGTAATGGATCAATAAATAATAGACCACAATTCTCACAGCTATGATAATAGTATCTAGTTTTTGTAAAATAATCTGTTGAAGAAAACACTACACTGATATCAGCCGATGAGCAGTTAACGCAACCTTTCGTCATCTGATGTTTTTTTTCGCTTCTCATATGATTGATATATTAGTATAAAAACAATAAAAGTAGAAACAACAGAAATCAAAATACCACGATTTACGTTTCTCTGTGGAGTAAATTCAATAACAATTTCCTCACCACTAGAATTAATACTCCACTGACATGCATAGTCATAAACTTTCTTTTTTACTACAGAGGAGCTTCCTTTTTGTGAGAGTTCCCAACCATCATGACAGTTTGACAAAAAGTTAATATTTATTATTCCTGATGGTGGCTCAGTAATCTTAAATAGAGTGGGGCTTACTTTTTGATAATTAACATCCTGTTTATTTATTTCAATAAAGTTTTCTACTACACTCTCGTCAATTTCATATATATCAAGCTTACCAAATGATGTAATCTTACGAATATTAGTATCTTTGTTAATTACTTCTTGTGACTTATCAGAAACCCAGTCTTTAAGGCCTGTAGTGAACAAATTCATATCATGATGAAAAATTATATATTTAATTCCTAATCTGCCTAAATCACTAGATAAAGTGCCTGTTCGAAAATCAGAATATGTCAAGTCTGGATCAACCGAATACACATTTGGTTGTAATGTACCGAAATGTTCATGTAAGACATTATAAAAAGGTTTATTGACTGAAGTATTTCGGTTAATAGAGAGATTATTAAACAGATGCTCGCTTGGTTGAACACCTTGATATGAATATTCCCAGTCGTATTTCACACCCTCACCGGGTATAAGTGGTAAATCGATAACTCGTGTATCTTTAGACTTAGTATTTTCGATGATCCACTCATCTGCTTGCTTATAATACTCTGGGACTTCGACAAAAGTATTGATTTTGTAACCGCCTGAAAAATTACCCCACCAATAAAATGGTACATTAATAAAAAAACAGATAATCACAATAACAAATACATATAAACCACTTGTAATTTTTTTGAGATACGTATTTGAATAGTTATTTTTAATCCAAAAATATGTGTTAACTGATCCTACAGCAAATAATACGCTATAAGCAAAAACAAATAATAACCCAGCTTTTTCATATGGATTTCTAAACATTTGCAAATATACAAACTTGTTAAAAAACCATACAAACAGATCCCCTAGTGGTGGGTTCGAACCCAGCGAGACAAATAAACCAAAAGCAAAAAGAATTAATATAAAGATATTTTTTTTCCACTTCTTAAAGAGAGTTAATAAGCCTGCCAATACAAAAAAAACAGGGACCCAGAGCATTCTTTGATTAAAATATGAAAGATAATAATTGCCATAATATTCTGACTCTTGCATATAAAATCTCTGAGAAAGTGTAGTAACATTTTCGAAAGGAAAATGATAACTTACCGATAGAAGAGATTGTAGATTTCCTTCAGGATTCAGAACGACGCCTGAATAAACTTGATTAACTAATATAAAAGTGGGTACAATCCACCAAATATTTATAAGTAGCCAAAGTGCAATCACTAGAACTAGATTAGCAAAAGCTTTTCTGACTAATCTCGTATTTGTAAATATCAGTGAAATAAAATAAAAAATTACTGGTACCCATATAACAATAATTTGAGTCGGGCTGACATAAGCAGGTGCAAAGATAACTGAAGCAACAATTGCAAGATATAGATACATCCTGTCTTTCTTTACTGACAAGATGTATAAAAGTAAAAAAAATGGCATTAGTGCGAATGTAAAATAATGCGCTATAAGCCCTCGTCCCCAAATCTGAGACATTGAAAACGGATTTAATACATAAAAAAATGATGCTATATAAGCAATACTTTCGCTATGCTTACTTGTAACGAGTTGTCTCGATACAGCATACACAGATATACACCCAACAAATATCAGTACGCCAAAAGTAATTGCCTGAAGTACAAATGGAGCGAAACCAATATAGTTTAAAGCCAACAATAGTATCCAATAAGGCATTCTTGGAAGAAATCCCACAACTGGTGAGCCTGCATTTGATTCATACCAAATGTGAGATTGCTGTATAAAATTGTTTACAACATTATAAAATGGCATCCCTTCTTCTCCTCCAGCAAACATTAGTCCACCTTTAAACCAAATAAACACTAGCACAAATGCCAATCCACCAAATATTATAATTGATCTGAAAAGATGCTTTTTCATTTTACAATCTTAGTATCGTCATAATTTTTAAGATAAGGCTTATTGCCGAGAGACTTTAAAATATAGTGATATACGATTAGAGTAGCTGTATATACAGACAAAGGGAAATGTATCCAATATCCAAGTTTCTTTCTACTCAGAATTAGATATAGCGTATCTAACAGTAAAGGGGCAAAGAACATCACATATGGAATGTACAGATATTTTCTCATCATTCGAGACTGAAGCTCTGCTCTACCACTAAAACCTGTTCGACCAAGCGAATCAACAAAGTATATATTATTTTTTACTCTCCAACTAATCTTTTTTAGATACTTATTATACTTGTCAGCTGAATAATGAATAATAGGATCATTTTTAGTTAGCGCAACATAAGGAACCTCCTTTGATATGTATAATAGAAGATGAGTAAGGTGTAGTTTTACTTCTTTTTTATTAATTATCGTATCTACATATTTTTTATCAAAAACGCTACCTCCTGCGAGCAATTCCATAAGTGGAATCTGATTAAATTCTTGAAGTTTGTAGATATTAAAGTTTTTATTTGATCTAACCTTAATCAATATCTTGTCTAGTTGTCTCTCAAATCTTTTATATTCTTTTGAAATCCTGTAATAAAACATTGAAAATGGATCACCAAATTCATTTATATAGTCATTTAAGACACCATAGTCTGATGGTGTAATGTAACCAGAAGCAATAACGGCCTTCACTCTTTTATCACCAAACGCTTCTAACTTTTTTTCCAAACTTCTACTACTCTTCAGAACTTCATCGTGATCAAGATACATCAAGAACTTTCCGTGCGAATTTAGATATCCCAAGTACTTAGCGTGAACTGGCTCTGTTTTGGGATTGTTGATGACACGACAGTTGCTTTTTTTTGCAATCTTTATAGTTTGATCAGTTGAACCACCGTCGACAACTAGAATTTCATACATATCGCGATCAAGAGTTTGCCTCATTAAAGACTCTAGGACTTTTTTTAATAATGTTTCTGAATTATATGTAGCAATAACTATAGAAAGAGTTATCATATTAAAACCATAGATGATAGATGTTTTTTATATCTTCAATTACAAACCCTGATTTTGAGTAGTAGTTACACGCAGCTACATTTGCTAGCTGAGTAACAACTTGAATTTCACTAAAACCTTTCTCAGATGCAGCATAAATAGCAGACAACATCAAATCTCGACCTATTCCAATCCCTCTACATCTCGTTTCAACAGCAACAAGACCAATATCTGCTCTGCCGTTTTTATCACCAAGTGTCAGGATGCCTACTAACTCATTACCTTGCTGATACCCCAAAACATCAAAGGCAATTTCGCCGTTCAATGATCTTTCTATCCACAGCTTATATAGCTTTTCAAATTCACCCTTATTTAGATTCGGATCCATTTTAAATCGAGAATATGCACCTGCTTGATATGCTAGATCAAGTGTACGTTGATCTAGTGGTGTTCCTATCATGCTTTTAGAGACAAGATTTGCATCATGCATTTTGGTAGGTGTCAACGAACGCAAATACCGGGTTTTTTCATCGACTAATAAAGCACCTTTATCTTCAAGTTGATCGTGTAGTCTTTTATCGCGATCAGCAAAAATATATAGTAGCTTAACATCAGTATCCTTTGCTCTTCTAATAGCATCGCTAATGCTCTCTTTATCATCTTCAGTATCAATCTCAATTTTTGAGATTGGATAGCCAAATTCATTACTATCCCAAAAGAGTTCTTCTATCTTAATCTCGTCTACTTCTTTTTGTGGATTTATATCCTTTTCAATCTCAGAGTAAGTCATTATATGTTAATAAGGTAGTCAGTAATTATTTGAGAAGGAGATTTATCTTTGTCGATCTTAACTTTCTTCCTTTTATATTTTTTATACTCTTTAAAAAAAGTGTCAATTTTCTTACTATTATTGCCTACAATTACAGCATTCTCACCTAAGCCTTCAACTCGTTCAGTATGCTCTCGAATGATTAGACAAGGTTTCCCCATAAAATAACACTCTTCCTGATTACTCCCACCATCAGTAATAACAAACTCGGAATCTGCGAGTAATTTTACAAACTTCGTGTACTCTAAACGAGACGGTAAAATTATATTTTTATTATGAGTAATCTTATCTAACATTTTTTGTGATTTAAGGTAGTCTTTTGTAAGTTTATGCATGACAAAAACGCAAACTAAATTGGTGTTGGCGTTATTAATAACTTGGTTAATTAGTTTTTCAGAATTATGCTTGTTGAATAATGTATGTTCTTGTCTATGTAACACAAATACAAAATATTTTTTACCTTTTAACTCTGTAATACCATGTGATCCTTTTTGTTTTAACGTAGTTAACGTTGTCTCTCCAACCGTATTATAGTGTGTATTTATTTTCTTTCCGTTAATTTTCTTTAAGTTATTTTTGGACCAAGAGTTAGGACAAAAATGATAATCAGCTAATCTTGATACTATTACTCTATTTATTTCTTCTGGGAACGGCTCTAGTAGTTTATATGAGCGTAATCCTGATTCAATATGCACGAGTGATACACCTGTCACTTTTGCAACGAGTGAACCCAACAAAGTAGATACAGTATCTCCATGAACGATAAAGTAGGTCGCGCCTTTTTCGTTATCCTTAACAACATTTCTAAAATAGAGGAAATAATTCCCAACTGTTTTTACAAACCAGACAATAAATCTCAAATAGATATTTTTCGGCCAAGTAAATTTTCTAATTTTAAGAACATAATCAGCTTTTTGTGTTTTTATAAAATTATTGAGTTCTGAAAAATGCAGGCTGTTCTGATTTGAAGAAATTATCTGAAAATCTACATTGCTTTTTTCAAATGCACCAATTACTGGAGCGAGTTTAATTAACTCCGCTGTTGTACCGATAAAAAAATAAAACTTCTTCATTTTGTAAAGTGAAAGAGACCACATGCGTAATTATATTTTGAGAATGATGACGGTTTAACGTTCTGAACAAATAATCCATTGTCATCTATACCCGAAAATTCAACCAACTTAAGTTTAGGGAAATATTCTAGTATTTGTTTAGGCGAGTGAATTCTATGTGCATTAAAACACACTCTAGGTTTTCCAACAGGAAGGGAAAAATAGAGATTTCCATCTCGGGCTAATACCCTTGAGAGCTCTGCACAGGCTTTCTTTGTGCCTTCTGTATCAAGTGGATCACCATATCTTCCAAGACCTATATGCTCCGCCACATGTAAACAGGATAGTGAACGTAATGAGTTTGATTTAAATTGTAAGTGTAATATATCCCCTTCTATTGATTCGAAATTGCTTAATTGAGCTTCTATCGGCCTAATATCTATAAATTTAACTTTAGTAAAAGTGCTTAAAAAACCAACATATTCAATATTAGATCCAATATCATAGTGAGCTTTTGTCTTTGAAGAGTATATTTTTTTTGAAGCCCAAATGTCTTGATAAAAATAATGTGAGTCAAATGGGGATGTCTTAGTGCTATCAGCAAGAACAGGAAATAAATTTATCAAAGATATTTTTTCAGCTTGTTTCATAGATGAATAAGTAAGTAACTGCTTAACATATTTAGGATAAGAAAGTAGATTTCTAACTGAAGTAAGTGGGTCAATGATTGGAGTTACAAATCTGTATCCTAAGTATCCAATATCTAGCAAAGAGTTATCTAATTTTCTCATATATTAATTATAAATATCTTTCAGATTGACGACAGCATACGTTCGACTACCGTCGTCACATTTAAACTCTATATCATCAAAGGTATCCTTAAAAGGTAGTTCTGTATATGTGTGCATTCCGCGTATAAATTCAACCTCATTTTCAAGTATGGGATGAGATAGTCTATTGTCATTATTATAAAAAGTATCTGCTAATAGTTTGGGTCGCTTTTTTAAAATAATTTTATCTATCGTCTGTTTATTCTGATACTGCGTAAGAACGTCAGATGAAGTTAGACCACCAAGATCTATAAACTTAACATTCGGAGCACTGTAGGAGATCATTCCAATATCACCAGCTAGTACATAATCATTTTCAGATAGGTTAATACTTAAATATTTTCCAATCTCACGTCTACATTCTTGTCCTTTTCTATGAGCTAAAACATAATGTCTTACAAAAAAAGTTGAAAATATAGTTTGAGCAGTTATTAGTAGCAGTGTTATAAATATGAACTTTAAGTTATTTGAATCAATAAATCGTTTAAACCCAACACTGGCAAGTATTGATACTAGAGGAAGCAAATGTACTGAGTATCTAGCCCCATCTGAATATGGACCGATAAATAGTGCCAAAAAGCTTATTGCTACATACACGCCGATAAATAATGTCTTTGCATTTCTTTTTATTAACAAACTGTAGGCTGCCAACAAAGAAAGGATAAGGGATGTACCACCCCAAACCAGCATTATATAAAACGGATTTGGTTGATAATATGTTGCTATCTGCTTAAATTCAAACGCATTTGTTGTCAGTGATCCGTAATACATTGCTTGAAAGTAATAAAAACTTGCTAAAATAACAAAGTAAACCAAGCTCTTAGAAACTAACTGCAATATACTCTTTTTTCTTTCTATAAATACGCTATATAACTCTGATAATCCCCAAACACCAAGCAAGATAATTCCTTCCGTTCGTATCAATAGAATTAGTACCAGTGTGGTTATCAGAAGAAATGCATCATTTTTCTTTTGAAACAGATATTGATATATAAACGCAAGAACTAAGAAGCTAAAAAAGAGTGTCTCCATCCCACTCAAAGCCCATCCAGAAATCAATCCATGCAAGGGGATCATCAGTGAAAAGAAGTATGCTAATAAATTGCTATTTGTAAGTTTCTTAATTGAAAAATAAAGTAAAATCGCTATACCTGAAACTGATAATAAACTCACAACTATTGATGTTAGCTCGATGTTTGTAATTCCAATGTCATAAAAAAAAGCCAACAACATGGTATATGTAAAAGCAGAGGCTGAATTTGCATATTCGCCTTGATTAAAAACAAGTCCTTTATTTGCCACAAAATTTTGAACGAATCTGTAAGTGATATATGAGTCGTCATAAAAGTGATTTAAAAAAACATGTCTTCCACCATAAAGTAGAGCGATACAAATAATAGGAATTACAGAAATAAATATTTTTTTTCTCATAATAAGCAGTAATTGCTGCTAAGAAGTATTATACATATATGAAGATGTGATAGAAACGAGCTTTATGTAAAGCTATACATAAAGCTCAATTAGTATTTTTTTTTGTCGTTGCCAATAAGTATAAAGCTTTCAATGATTTAGTTATCATTTCAGGTTTAAACTTTTGGCTTTTTCTGACCTTTCCGTTGCCCATTGATATGTTAAGTATGGCAATCTTTGGACTAAGCCAGAGTAATCGTGTGCGATATTCTGTTTGGAAAAAATGCCCAACAGTACTCACTGACACCCAATTCTCCAACCGAGGAGAGTTCTCAAACAACTCTATCAGAGTATCTTTTCTTACAGCTGACAGGCCTGATGTCATATCAGGTACATATCTACCCAATCGAAGCAGTAAGTTAGCAGATACTGTTCCGAAGGCACTCAGCGCTTTCCTGCTCAATGAATGACCATAGATATTATGCAGTCTCCCAGAATGAGTAAATCGGTTTGAAAAGACAGCGTCTTTACCATCTATCAAACTAATCAAACGTGGTATATCTTTACTGGAAAACGAACCACCGGCATCAACTTCAACCACAACATCAGCATCTTCTACACTAGCTTCTTTTAATGCTGATAAATATGCATATGCAAAAGTTTTATCTCCCAATGACCCAAGCTGAATAGCCTTAACTTCCTTCTTATGTTTTGCTAGTTTGTCGATCAGATCAATAAACTTTTGCTCAGAATTGTTAACAGCTAGGATGATGCGGACCAACTTGTTACCTGATTGTTGAAGTACTTCCTCAATACCCTTTATAAACTCTTCAATCTCATACTCGTTTCTTACTGGAACTGCTAAAACTACTTTCATCATCTTTCCCTTTTTATATGTGCTAATTTTCATTGAACAGTATCAAAATGAATTATACAGAAGCATATCAAATAAATCACTTGAAAGCTTTACTAAAAATGATATCTGTATCATAGCTTTTACCAAGTTTAATTGCTGATTTCTTATATTGAGCGTATTTTCCTTTATTTTGTAATATTTTGATTACTGCTTTTACAAACTGATCTTTATTGTAGCTAATAGAGATTCCAGCCATATTATTTTCTATCAATGTATGTGAGGTTGCAATTGTAGTTGTAATAACTGGCAACCCGCAAAGCAAGTAGAGTTTTATTTTTCCAGGATCTGAAGTATAGCTAATACTCACTTCGACTGGTGCATATGGTGCAATACCTATACTCTTGTCAGCAATTTTCTTTATAAATTTAGTATGATCAGTGATGTTCTGTTGAATAGAAATATGCGATAACACACCAAGTTCTTTTGCAATAGCAATCAAGGGTTTTTTGTCCCCTCCCCCGACATAAGTGATTTTCAGTTTAGGAAATACCTTTAATAAATCAGGAAGCGCCTCAACGGCGAGAGAAGGTCCAGCAGAATCTCTGAGCGTCCCAGCAAATACTAAATGATAAAAGTCTACTTGATCTACTGACTTAATATACTTCCTGTCAACAGGAAAACCGATCGGTACGACCTTAAATCGAGAGGCTTTCTTTATATTAACGTTGTTTCTTTTGCGACTGTCTATTTGTGCTTGAGAGACCACCCAATTTTCGTCAGAATTATAAATCGCTAATCTGTCTATGTAGTGGTATATCGCATTTACAAACTTGTTTGAGAATCTCACTTCTACATAGTCAACTGAATAATAAATTGCGTGTTGTATAAATCCCATTTTCCTTAATAGATATATAGATAAGAACGATACATTGTCACACGCGACTACAATATCGTAACTCAATCCAAAACGAAACAATATCAACAAATTTTGCACAACATGCAAGATGTATGACAAGCCACCAATCTTGATTGCCGTGTAAGTATGACGCCTCATTTTGTTACCTTGAAAATACTCTTGAACAAACACTTTACTTTCTTTTGATTCGATGAAGGGTTGTTCAACTTGAAGAACATAATCAATCTTTTGTTTTAAGTAATCACAGATACTTGTAGATGTAGCACCACTAATAGTTGGGTTCAACATAAAATGAGAAAGAACAAGTGCTCTTGAGGTAGTATCTAATTTCATTTCTCAGCAACTACAATCACACCGACACCTCTATCTTTAGGTGTCCAAATATCATTTAGTCTATCTATAGCACTTGCGACATAGAAATATATTGTATTGATAATTGATCTATGCTCTGCTGGCTTAAATTTATTTGCACCAGAAACAGCGGCTGATTTTGTTCCTGATGCTAAAATTCTAGCACCAGCATTGATAATATAATGATTAAAAGGTAGACTCCAATACGTAAGTGCTTCTATATTTTTGACCGTAAATCCAGCTTTTTCAACAACACGCTTTATTTCATCAGTTGTATACAATCTTTGATGTTGATTCCAAATACCAGCCCAAAAACCAGATGAAACATGTGTGTCAAAGATATCTTCTAAGATTCTATTTATTGGATCCCAGAATAATGGATATCTTGCATTAGGAACAGTCAAAGCTAGTGTGCCTCCTTTTTTCATTACTCTATATATTTCCTTTAGACCTTTAACATCATTTGGGAGATGTTCTGCAACTTCGCTCATAATAACCTTGTCATATGAGTTCGATCTTAGCTTACTTCTTTTCATCAAGTCCACTTTGTAATACTGTATCTTTTTATTAGCAAGATTTTTCTTTGCAGTCTTAATGGCTTTTTCATCAAAATCTATACCAGTTAATGTAATGTTTTTGATTCCAAGTGATGATACTAGATGAAGGTAATAACCATCACCACATCCTACATCAAGTAAGTTATCTCCTGATGAAGGATATATATTTTCAATAATAAGTCTTGCTCTCCTTTTAAGAGCCATGTCAAGTGTACTAGCTAAAGCTAGTGATAATTTTTTCGACATTTTGCTCTGAATATTTTTCTTTTGCATATGCTCTAGCATTTCTAGATAATACATCTAGTTTATTTGTATGACTGTAATAATACTCTACAGTATTAATTATGTCAGCCTCAGTTGGTTGAATAAACTTACCAACTGATTCATTCATTGCTTCAGGGATACCACCTTTTTTGCTTGCAATAATAGGTGTCCCACACGCGAGGGATTCAAGTATGACACGACCAAAACCTTCTTCATTAATTGAAGGAACAATTGTTAGAGATGCCTTCTGATAATACGGTGGCAATTTTTCATTACTAACTTTTCCTTCGTAAGCTATATTTTTATTTTTGTGTGATGATTCGTCTACAAATTCACGTAAAGGACCGTCACCTATAATCATAAGCTTAATATGTTTATCCCACTTTTGAGCAGCTCTCACGAGTACTTCGATTCCTTTTATAGAGACTAGTCTACCCACAAATAACACTATAAATTCTTTAGTATGTTTTTTCTTACTTGCAAATCTCTTTAGATCTATCCAATACGTAAAGACGATAATATCTTTTCTACCTGATACTCTTTCTATCTCACGCTTCGACTGTTTTGAAAGAGTCAGAACTCTGTCAGTATAGGTAAACAGAAGTCGCACATAAGATCTATACAAACCACTTGATGGAAATTCATAGAGAGAGTGAGTTGCGAGAACACTCTTTATTCCAAATACTTTAGACCAGAACAGACCAACTGATCCTGCTACGAGTCCATGAGAATATATTATCCTTGGCCTTCGAAGGATAATAATAAATGGAGTTACAATAAATAAACCAGGCAGTAAGTATATAAACTCTAATAGAGGATATTTAACTAAAGCATAAAATAGATACTTCAGCCAAGGTACTCGATAAATTTTTAAACTCCTATGTGTTTCAACGAGAGCAGCGTTCTTATCAGTCGTCAATGGTATATATGTTACGACTGACAAGTCATATTTTCTTTTTATAAGCGCTTTTACTAGATCAGATAGATGTGTTTCAACACCTCCAATGTTTGGTGAATAATGTGCCGTCAGTATCATTACTCTGTTATGTTTAAAAAGTAAGCCATGAAAGTAGCCTAAACCTCCTGCTAATTGCTCTCCCATAAGCATAACTATCATTGAAACTGACTTTAGTGGATTAAAGAGCAATTTGCGCCAATTTCTATAAAAAACCGGCCTTAGAAAATATATAGTTTTTGAACTGATAGCATCAATGTTATGAGATTTAAAATAAATATGAGATTTTAAACCGTAATAATACTTTTTCTTAAATAAGGAAAACAATGAGGGTATTCTCTCATAGTGATATATTATAGATTTTATACGTCCTTTCTTGTATCCATTTTTTTCTAATCTCTCGGGTAGATCCCAATCTTCGGGGCCTGTTATAGTTTCGTCATATCCAGAAACTTCTACGAATGCTTTCTTTAAAAAAAAACGAGATGCTTCTATAGCTGAATCACCGTGCAGATTGTAAAATTCTCTTTCAAAAGCTTTTATTTTTTCCCAATAATTTGATGCCACTGAAACTTCAGGAATTGTAATATGGGAGACTTTATTTTTATTTATAAGTGAAATACAATCTTTGATTACATTTCGCGATAATTTCATGTCTGCATCTAATATAAGTACATAAGCACCCTTGGCCTTTTTAACTCCGTAATTTCTTTGTACTGATCGTTCAGGACCTTTGTTGTAAACTTTTGTAGTATATTTTTTTGCAATTTCTTTTGTAGAGTCTGATGAATTATTATCAACAACAATAACCTCAATATTCTTATATGACTGTTTTTTTATGCTATCAAGGAGTCTCTTGATTACTGAAGACTCATTTTTGGTTGTGATGATAACTGATACTAATCTATTTTTTTCCATAGTGTGAAAGTGTTAGTTATGTCTTGCCATATTATCGTATAGTCACAACTATTATCGCATATATCAGTGTGGCTTTGCGATTTTGGTAGTATCAGAAAATCACTCGGATTTAATGTATTTGGTTCCTTGATCGGATAATTCGTATCAAGATTCAGATAGTATCCAGGGCCAATGAGATAATATAGGTCATACTCTCTAAGAATAAATATTATTGCTTTTCTCACAGATGACCAAGGGTGTGTATCTTCCCAATCACCTATATACACAGTTGAGTCTTTAGGAATCAATGAAGGCAACTGCTTAATACTACCATCCAATATACTTATTTGTGAATCCGAAAGATATGTTGGTTTTACCTTAAGGATCTTTTTCCATTCACCTTGACTATAATCGAGATATATAGTTTCAAAGTATGTATCATTCATAAGCTGCCGCCTCCGAATGTTAGGTAATGTCTGATATTTTGCCTCTTCAAGATATATGTGGCTAATCTTGAGCTTTGATATAACATCAGGATTTAATGTGTTCACAGCATCAATATAGTCAGGACTTGGCTCAATGGTATATGCTCTAAGCGAATTATCAAAATAGGGAACAAATATCCCTCCTCCGGTAATGATCCTAATGCTATAGTCACCATATGGCGCTCCACCATCAAGCACAAGCATCCTTGTATCATATGGCATGTTCCTATTTATCCAATGAATAATCTCATCTTTATCATTTGTAATTACTTTTAGCCTATTATTATCCAAACGGGGCGATGTTAATTGTGCAAAAGAAGGAATTAGCCACGAAATAGCTAGCAAAAAAACAAAAAATATAAAAATTAATTTTGTGATTGCTCTTTTTGCTAAATCAAAAAGCGTAAATAATGATATACCAATACTCAGACCAATCAATTGATAAGAAAATATGAGCAAACGATTTCCGTTTGCCATTATATATACTGGAACGATCGAGAAATATGCGAAAATTGAGAATATTCCCATAGCTAGTGAAATAGTAGCAATCAAGCCGTTTCTGAACTTACCTTGTAGATAAACTGCGAAAATTAAAACAGCCGAAAGAATAGAAGAATACATAATTCCAAGGTGCCACCACGTAAAGCCTTGATATCCGTCGTTCACATATATCAATTTTTTAAACTTAGACTGATTAATATGATAGGAATGAAAGTCAGCTTGTATATCATTTGTTTTCGGCAAAATAGCAAAAGATGACGTGCCATCCTTGTCCAATAAACCTCTACTTATAACCCCACCCTGAAAAACGACTAGTACAAAAAATAGAACGATATACAATGCTTTTATTAGTTTCTGAGTAGGACTTAACGGTATCCATTTAAAAAATAAATAAAGCAAGCTTACAATCGAGACAGAAAAAAAGAGTGATTCGTTTGATAGTGCAAGTGCCAGCAATGAAGTTAAAATCAATAACCAATAGATCATTCTATGTGAATAGTTGTATAGCAATACAAAAATTACTACAAAGATTGTAAGGGCAATAGCATGATAGTAAAAGTAAACTATAGTATTGGCATCAACAGCGGCACCATACGTTTCCATTGCTGAAGCTATATAAGGCATATCTCGAATCCAAAAAAATATATCTTTCAAATTCAATATAGAAGGTATTTGAATATTATTTGTAATAGTCACTATTCTGATCGCCCCCATACCAATAAAGATAATTACACCTAATAGATTAAGAAATATCACATCGCTTACTGATTTCATGGGCTTTAGAAAATTAGTTATTAGAAGAGAAGAGAAAGACATAGTCGTAAATACAAGAAATCTATGTATGAACTCGTATGGGATTCTTGTTAGATAATGAATAAACCCGAGAATCATCATTGGTGCATAATGATAATTAAGCTGTATGTCAGGCTGCCAAGGTGTTGCAGGAGGGAAATTTCCACTGAATATTGAGTCAGCGATTGAATAATAAAGAGATATATCACTACCAAAAACAGACCTGCCGGCAATATAAAACCAAACATAAAGCCAAAAAAATACACTCACAAGTAAGTAGATAATGTTTGAGGTGAGCTTCAATTTTCTAGAGTTCCCTCTTATCCCAATAATCATTATCATGATATAAGCAAGTAAGGAAGCATACATTGGATGAGCAATATATGAAAATATATTGACAAAAAATATAAATAGAGATATTGAAATTGGAAATGAAGCAAAAACATGAAGAGCAAGGTTATCTGATTTGATCACTTTGCTAGAAATTTTAAATCCAAAAATGATCAATGGTACCAACAGAATAATAATTTTAAAATAAGCCCAATACAACATCATTTTGAAGCAGTTATACCATTACCATTCGTTACTTTCAACGATATCTCTATCTAAGAAGTAGCTATTTGGAGTAAGTTTCTTTCACTTGTTTTTCTATCCACTGGTACGTTGATGTCATTCCTTCCTCAAGAGTAATATTGGGTTCCCATTTCAATAGCTTCTTTACTTTTGTATTGTCAGAGTTCCTACCACGCACACCTTGTGGTCCTTTAATATGCTTCTTTTTAATCTTGATACCCGCGATATCGGCTACCATATCAGCTAAATCATTTACACTAATAAGTCTATCAGAACCAATGTTGAGCGGCTCATCTATGTTGGATTTCATGAGCTTATACACACCTTCAACACAATCGTCTATATAGCAAAATGATCTTGTTTGTTTGCCATCTCCCCAAACTTCAATTTCTTTATCTCCTCGCATTTTTGCAAGAGCAATCTTTCTACAGAATGCAGCAGGCACCTTTTCTCGACCGCCATCCCAAGTTCCAAGTGGTCCATATATATTATGAAATCGCGCGATACGAGTCTTTATTTTATAATCTCTTCCATAGTGAGTCATTGTTTGCTCTGTAATAAGCTTTTCCCATCCATATGCATCTTGAGGTTCAGCCGGATATGCATCTTCCTCTTTGAGTGATATGACATCAGCATTTGTTTGTTTATATTCAGGGTAAATACAAGCAGAAGAAGAGAAAAATATCTTTTTGACATCATTTATACGAGCGGCTTCAAGAACATGAGTGCTTATTAGAAGGTTATTGTGAAGTATTATCGAGTGATTGCAAGATATGAAACCCATACCTCCCATGTCTGCAGCAAAATTGTAAACCTCATCCACATTACGTGTAGCTTGTAATGCATTTGGCCATCGGCGTAGATCTAATAGTTCAAACTCATCTGCATTGGTCTTCTCAAACATTGGATATTTGATATCAACTCCACGAACCCAATACCCTTTTTTCTTAAGATAGTTGACCATATGATGACCAATGAAGCCACCTGCACCGGTTACTAAAGCTGTCTTTTTATTTTTTACTGCCATTTATAACTTCCTTTATAAGGATAGTACTACAATTTATTGAATTTTTCCATGTAAATTTTTTTGCATGCTTTCTACAGTCGATTACCATTGTATTGTAACGGTCTTTATTATTAACCAATACATTAATAGCTTTTATAATTGACTTAGTGTCATGCTTTTTTACTAAAATCCCCGTCCTTGTATCAATAACAGAATCAACCATCCCTGTAACTTTGTAACCAATGACAGGTGTCCCAACACTATTTGCCTCAATATTAACTAGCCCCCAACCTTCTCTGATAGAGGGATTTATCAATATATGCGCTTTCCCTAAAAGCTCAAATTTTCTACTTTCGCTTACATATCCAAAGAATTTAATTCCTTTTGTAGCCTCTTGTGATAGATATCTTCTATACTTTTCTTCACCTTTTCCAACAATCCAGAAGTTCCAGTTTTTGTGAGCTAGACTTAATCTATTAAATATATCTATCACATCCTCAACACCTTTATCTTTTGCTAACGCTCCCAAATATATTAAAGTTGTATCAGTCTCTTTACGGTACTTTGCAATTGTTTCTGGTATAGTCACACCGTTTTCTATAACACTAATTTTGTTAATACCAAGAGATTCAAGCTCTTTCTTTGTAGAGTTAGAAACTGTCATGAATTGAGTGTTTTTATAAATCAGGAAAAAAATAATAGGCTCAAGAAGTCTGGCAAGGGCACCGACTATAGTGTTTAGTGGGAATGGATACGGATTATGCCAAACAACCTCTTTTGACAACTCATGAATGTATGCAAGAACAGGTGTACTTTTTAAATAAAGAGGAGTAAAGAATGGCAGACCATGTATTTGATCCACAACCAAATCGTATGTATTATTTTGTAAATGTTTAAATGCCTCCCACTGTACTAAAAAAACAAGATATCCTCTTCTAATTATTTTTATTCCTTTATACGTCTCTGTCTGAGCGAGTCCATCAACATGTGATGAAAACCACGTTATATCATAGCCAGCTTTCTTCCATGCCTGTGCGTGAATCATTGTTGCTTGCTCTGCACCACCCGCATTAGGATGCTTTGGATCGCGCCAATTTAAAATGAGTATTTTTTTCATTTCATTAAATCACTATAAAACTTTGAGATATTCTATAAAGAATAATATAAAAGATAGGAGTCCCAACGGTTATTGAATCCCAAATCAAATGAGCAAACATGCCCGTTGCAATCGCACGTAAGAGCAACTTATATTTCTTAGTCTGGGTTGAATACATTACTAATAAGACAACCCATTCCCATGCATGAAACGGAACGACTGCACGCTGAGTTATGCCAAAATAATCTAAGCTTATAAACGTTGAAAAGCTAAAGTTCACCCCGTAAAACAGAAAATAATCAACTAAGTGATCGATATCTATGATATATGTAACAAACAAAACTAACGCTGACATCTTAATATTTCTACATTTATAGTAAAAAATTCCAGCGAAGAGAATATTAATAAACCCATGCATTAATTCATCTGCGAATAAGCCGCTATTAACAAAAATACCAACGGCATCAACAAAATCTTTAATATATATCATGTGCAGTTACTTGTAGTCGATCCATAATTTTCTATTTTTGTAGTTATAAAAATCTATAATCTTTAATCTATAAAATACCGCAAGAGTATCCCACAGCATCCAGAAACTTGTCTTAATAAATCCTTTTGACGCAATTGTTGATTGTGAAAAATCCATCTTCAAATTAATAGGTGCTTCAAAAATACGCTTATAGCCCAAATAGTTGGCTACCGCTAGCATTTCAATATCAAAAGCAAAAGCTTTAACTAAAAGACGTGGAAGTATTTTTTTAACAACCTCAGCTCTAAATATCTTTATGCCCACTTGAGTATCTCGAATTTTTAGACCAAAAAGAAACAGTACTATGTACTGATATCCAAAAGATAATATCTTTCTTTGCCACGGATACTCAATCTTTGACGCAGGATGTCTTTTTGATCCTACTATAATATCCGCGTTGTACCATTCGAAGTGTGCAAGTAACATATGCATAGCATTTGGATCAAGATCAAGACCGGCATCAATAAAGCCAATCAAATCACCTTTAGCCTTAGAGAACCCATGTCGAACTGCATTACCCTTTCCTTTATTGTTTGGATATGTAAATGATTTAATATGATTCTTATTTCTCGCATACCTATTCGCTCTTTGAAGTGTTCTATCTATATCTCCATCTACTACAACAATAATTTCATAATCATAGCTTGTTGTTGATAAAACACTTTCAAGATTTTTTATGTTTTTTACGATATATTTCTCAGCTTTATATGCTGGTATTACTACTGAAAGCTTTTGTGTATTAGCCATGTGACAATTTTACATCCTTATCCCGCAACATGAAAATTATTAGCATAATTAATGTGGCAGTTATCACAACTATCATTGACTGTATTAGTTCTATTATTGTGGAATGAAACATTAGTATAGCTATTGATTGAGCAATAGCAGTAATAAGAAGCAAGTATCCTATACGCGGTTTACTGATCGACTGGTAAAAATTCACAATGATATTGACTGCAGCATATACAGTTATAAATATCGCGTACCAGCCAAGATATCTAGCAATACTAAGATATGATTCGCCATAAAGAGGGATAATTGCCAGACTTGGAAGCACTATATAACCAATAGTAACCGCAGCCCCAATAAGCAATGTAAATACGATACTAAGGAAAAAAATTGGCATCACTTTTTGCTTTTTTGCAAATCTACTCGAGATCATAGGGAACATAACTGCACCAACCGGTGCAGTCCCGTAAAATATAATTTTTCCTATGACACTAATAGCAGAATATTCTCCAGCAATTTCTGGAGCAAAAAAGTGCTTGACCATTAATAAATCAATTGTAATAAGAAACGTATTGCTAAATGATGCAACAAACATCGGAATCGAATAGGAGATTATGTCTCTTGCCACTTTTATCTTTGCTGTTGCACTAAACATTTTGAATTTTCGTAGTACGTAGTAATACAAAAAACCAGCAAGCAGTGTGGAGAAAAATAATCCCAATCCTGCTCCAAATGATGACCAACCGAGATATACAAAAACTATTCCAAAACATATTCTTCCCATCAAATTAATGTTATTAATTACCACCAAAGACATAAATTTCAATAGTCCTTGTGCAAATGATCTAAGTAAGAAGACAATTGACATCACCATAAACATTATTGGAGCCAAATATATCAAATTGCTTTGCATATTGAGTAACTCTGATAGTTGGTGACTTAAAAGAAAAAATATGAATGAGATAATAGATACAAAAAAAAGGGTCCTATCAAAAAACCATTTCATTAGTGAAGGAATATCTTTCTCATCTGAGGATGCAACAAACTTGACTATAACTAGCCCTACAAATCCGAGTAATGCTCCCATCATTCCAATAATGGCAAGAAATGCAGCTAAGTCACCATATTCAGCTTTTGTGAGAATTCTGCCAAAAATTATATGATACAAATATGCAAAAAAGTTGCCGATGTTACTTCCAACTATCATTATCATGCTCCCTGAAAAGAAGGGGTGCTTAATTATTTTTGCTGAATAGGTTCTAACTTGATTCATATGTAGAGATTAACCTGAAAGGATATGCTTATAAACGTCTATCACTTCTTTTGCTTGTTTTTCCCAAGAAAAGCGTTCTACTCTCTTCTTGCCTTTATTGATGTAGGTTTTTCTCAATTTCTTTGATGTAAACATTTTCTTTATTTTCAGCGCTAGATTGTCTGTGTCTTTCGGCTTAAAAAATATCGCGGCATCACCTGCAACCTCAACGAGTGCTTGCGTTTTTGAAGCAATAACGGGAACTCCAGCCTGCATTGCCTCTAGAACGGGGAGTCCAAAACCTTCGTAAAGCGATGGCTGCACGTACACCGTGGCCAAATTCCATACCGCATTAAGCTCTTCATTGCTTAAAAAACCAACTCTATGCACTCTCTTGTTCTCAAACAGCTTCTTTAGTCTATTAAAGTGCTCTACCTCAGGATGTTTCTTGCCGAGTAGTTGTCGAAGCATATCGCGCGGCCCCTTTGATAACTTTATACTGTCATCAAGTTCGTGGGCTTGCTTTCCCACTAAAACAATGTCGACATTAGCCTTTTTGGAAGCACGGAGTAGTGTGTCAATATTTTTATTTACATTGACATCACCAACATACAACACAAATTTATCAGGCAGATTGTATTTATCAATTAGCTTCGATGCTTTGGTCTCCGATATTTTTTCAAAAACAAAGTTCGGCGCTAGATATGTAACAAAAATTTTGTCTTGATTAATATTACATAGTCTAGAAATATCTTTTTTCGATGTTTCTGAGATAGTAATTATTGCGTCTGCCTGCTCTTTAAGTAGCTTTATATTTTTAGCAAGTTTCATTTTACCTCTGATACCAAGCGGATAGAGTTTGGGGAAAAGAAGTGGTATTAGATCTGGAACAGTAACTACAACTTTATCTGCAAGTTTGCTATTAGGTAAAGTAGTTTCAAATAAATTAAAATAAGGATAATGAATTAGATCGACTGGCTGAGTCAATTTTTCAGTATTACCTGATTGAATTTGTAGTGCAGGATGATTACTCGATAGGACTGAAGAGATTAGATTTTTTGTATACATCCCCATACCGCGAACTGAATGTCCCGAATGAAGCGGGAGATCATCAATGAGAATATTCTGCATAATATTTAAAATAACTTATTGGGAAATGTAGACTCGAAAAGATAGACCATAGGAAACCTCTCATTCCATCTTTGTATCCTTTGTGTCTAAAAAACAGGCTTGCAAATACTATTGTTGGCTTAATAGCTGAGAAATATAAAAGAGTTAAAAATGATAAGGATACGTTATTCTGCTTATGTTCTTTTGCTTGTAAGTCTGTATATCTATTAAGACGAGTTAAATACCTATCAAGCGTTGGTGACTCAAAATGCAACATATCCTCGAATAGCCACGCAGTCGCTCCATCAATTTCCATAAATTCATGTACCGATTTCATTGGAAAGCGAGCTTTTCCATTTTTTACTAGTCGTATCGCAGGATCTGGATATCTGCCAGCAAAGTGCATACCTTTACCTAGAAAATAATTGAGTCGAGGAATCCAGAAAGCAACAATTTCCACATCATCTTTCCACTTTCCAGATTCACGCAGTATACGCTCGTGTTTCTTAAATAGTTTTGCTTTATTTTTAGGATAATTTCTAGCACGTATCTGATCACTAGTTAAGCTAATAACATATGCTATTTCTTTAGCAAGTGCTGGTGTTACTCTTTCATCAGCATCAAGCTGAAGAATCCACTGACCTTTGGCAGCTTCTAGTGCTTTTTGTTTTGTAATATGGAAATTATCATGATGTTGCACCGTGGTTACTTTTGCTCCAAGTTTTTCTGCAATTTTTTTTGTGCTATCTTCTGACCCTTCGTCGAATATCAATATCTCGTCAGCTATATACTTAACACTTTTGATACAATCACCAATATGCTTTTCTTCATTTCTTGTTGCAAGTACCACTGATAGTTTCTTCATAATTCTACAATTTCAAATGCTTTATCATTATTTGGGAAGTATATTCTTTTTATGACATTAGATTCAACTTCTGGGACTTCATCATCAGTTCCGACAAGTAATACATTTCTATAATCACGCATTCTATCCCAATTTATTGAAGTAAAATGATACTTTTTGTATTCTGAAACCGTCGAAAAACCAAATTCTCCTCTTTCAGTTAGTACATGATATTGCTGAAATTCAGCTGGATCCTCTTCAGTATAAAAAAGATACAATATATATGGTTGATCATACTTGTCAGTTATGTATATGTCTTTATATTTTGACTCATTTTCCTTCAGGTAAAGCATTAGTTCTTTTACTCCATATTGTGAAGAATATGGATATGTCTTTGCCATGTGGACATAATACTGATGTATATAGCGAGCAAAACTCCAGATCATAATTAAAGCGGCGAACATATAGCTTAAGTTTTTTAAAAATTTTTGCTTTTCTGATGACCAACTTATCAAAGCATACAAGCCATAGGCACTAAAAATCGTTAATGGAATGACCATGTTTTGAGCTCGTAGCGCATGAGGAGATTGAAATGTAATAGCTGCCGCAACTGGGGATATTAATAACCACCAGATAAATATTTTCCATTTTTTTGATTTTTGTGAGATGACGAAAAAAGCTATTATCAGCAATGGAAATTGCATTGTGTATAATAATCCAAATTCAGGAACTTTGTTACGTTGGATATCATCACCAGAAAGAAACAAGAATTCACCCCAAAAATGTTCAAAATAGTTTTCCGAGAAAGACAACGCGTACTCTACTGGCTTATTGTGAAGTACCTTCGCGAAAGAAGAAGTTAGAGTATTATGCTGACCTCTTTTTTCATTGATCCTATCTATTGGACCTCTATCTGAAAAGATACTTACACCAGATGCTCTGGCAGCTCCCGCAGGTCCAAGGAAATCATATGCCAATGGTAAGAGTAATACTGCACCAAACAGGATTGCTCCAAAGAAAACTTTCTTACCTTCTACCTTGAGAAATCTTTTAAAGTATATAAATGCCATGCCCAGAAGTAGCAAAGGCACAATAATACGTGCTGCGTGATATGTATAGAGACTAGCCACAAAAAACACAGCAGCATAAACAAAATTCGTAACATGATTATTTAAGCCTCTTAATGAATAATAAATACCTGCTGTAATACACATGGTTGCAACATTTACTTCCCATCCGCCGCGAGAGAAGTGTATATGCCAAGGTGAAAATGCAAGTAATAGTGCAGCGATATCCTCAAGCCCGATTTTAATACCAAAGACCTTCTTTTTTTTGAAACCAAGATCTTTAACGAGTAGCCATACAAAAAACACATTTACAACGCCGAGGAAAGCGCCTGGCGCTCGGACGGCTAGCTCATTAAGACCAAAAACTTTAATAAATGGAAGAATTATATATCCATATAGCGCAGGCTTATAATCATTAAAGGACTGAAAATGGATAGGCCAAGAATTCCCATGTTCATCCTTGCCTGTTTGAATAAGCGAATATGCATTATATCCAAGCGCTGCTTCATCGGCATTCAATGCTGGGATATTAGATAAATGCACAAACCTTAATAAGAATGCAGAGACTAAGACTATGCTAATTAGTATATGTTTATTAAAATATTTCATCTTACAACTTCAACAATAACAAAACCTGGACTTCCATCTAAATACGGTATCTTGGTAAGTTTGTAGTCAGCGTTATTCTCGATTTCATACATTGGCATATTGATTTCTCTATTGACCATAACTAATCCTGTTTGCTGCTTGTCTGCAGACCAATTAATGGGTCTGAAAGTAATATTATCAAGCTGTGTAATTTTTCCTACATCACCTAATCTAGATTCTTTAAAGTTATTAGTTTTCTGATATATAGCAGGCTCATATTGTTGATAAAAAAGAAAATATATATATGCCTGATCAAAGTTATCATCAACAACTATCTCATCATGGCTACTTTGATCTGGTGTAATTAATTCAACTACTTGTTTATATCCGTATAAAAAGTTTTGTGAGTCTTTGAATGGTGCATGAATAAAATATGAATCAAGGAAGAATACGAAATTGAATACATACACTCCAATAACAATTGGGGAAAGCAAATATGTGACTCGTTTATATTGCTTTAACTTACCAAACACATATGCAGCACCAATAGCAACATAGATAACAAGTGGTATTACCATATTAAGGGCTCTAATCCCATGAACACTGTCTCTAGAAAATGCAGAAGCAAGCGGCGATACAGCAAGATAATAAAACAAAAACTGAAATTCTTTTTTATTAAAATGTTTAGCACCATATACAAGTCCTAATAGCAGAAGAGGTGCATCTAAAAGTAATAGATATCCTATGTTTGGAGATGTATGTCGTGCGTTTGTCCAATCTCCTTCAAAAAATAAAAATCTGCCAGCAAAATGATTAAAATATCTGCCTAGTATGCCTCGCATAAAATTGTATTCCTCAGAATGAAATAGACTAAAGGCAAGACCATTCCCATCATCTCCTTGGCTAGTTATTGTATCTTCAATATACTGATCTGATCTCGCATTAGAAAATACACTCATTACATTTAATCTTCCAGCATGACCCATTACTAAAGAGATAATGATTGGAATAGAAATTATCGCACCTGCTACACCGGCTAGTAAAAAATGTTTTTTATTAACACTAAGTATTTCTTGACGGTAAACTATCCCAACTCCAACAATTAAAAGTAGTGAAAAAAGTTTAGCACTTTGATAAGCCCATAAAGTCAATGCAAATAATACTGCTGAAAGTATTATATATTTCTTTTTAGCGTTATTAAGGTATGTCAGCAACGCAACTAGTGCTGCAAGTGTCAATGTCAATGAAATATTTGCTTCCCAAGCTCCTCTTGAGAATGTTATGTGCCAAGGTGATACAGCAAGAAAAAAAGATGAGAACAAAGCAATGGTTTCGTTTTCAGTAAGTCTTTTTACAAGTAGATATACAAGAAATACTGCCAAAATTCCAAACAGTGCAGATGGCAATCTTGTAGAAAACTCAGTCAACCCAAACAATGCGACTGTTGGGACAGTCGTATATACATAGAATCCTGGTTTCCAATCGCCAAATGATTTGAAGACTACTGGCAGTAGCGATCCATGCTCGTCTCGAGCTGTATGTAATAGTGAATATGCATTATATCCGAGAGCAGCTTCATCATTTGTAAGATGTGGTCTATTACCACCTAAGTCATATATGCGAACTAAAGTCGCAAGAACGATAATTGCTACCAGTATTAATTTCTTTTTCATTTTTCTACAATATCAAAAACAGCTTGACCGTCTAAAAAGTGAATTGTATCCAATACATGCCATCCATTTGGATAATTGCCTGGGCTTGTAATTAATAACACTTTTCCACTGATATCTACCATCTCTTCTGACTCCAATATCCAATTATCTGATGATTCCATAGGTATATCCCAGTCATTTATAAAATTGAATTTATCAAATCTATCTGTCCAATACCAATCTGATTGATAAAAACGGACTAGATTAGAATCATTTTTAAACTCAGCAGGATTCCAGCTACTATAAAACAGAACAAACTCGTGAGGTTCTCCATATTTTTTAGTCATGAGAATCACATCATATTTTTCATACTGTGTCATTGCATAATCTACAGCTTGCTCATAACCATATTGCCACGCCCATGAATAATTGCGTGTATATTCATTAGTATAGGTTATAAAATATCTTGTGAAGTATAGAAGATATGTAAAAACAATAATACTTGTGAATATACTCCGATATTTTTTTGTAAGATCAAGCGCATATGTAATCCCATATGCTGTGAGTATATATGGCAATGGTAAAAAAGTTATTGTTCGCAAAGTATGAGGAGTGTCTTTTGTTAGGCTCGCAGCAAGAGGCGCCGCCAGAATCCACAACACTATAAACAAATAGTGTTTTCTATATTTTCTACTTAAGAAAAACGCTATGCTTCCAATTGTGATAAATGGAAAAGTAATAGCAAAAAGCAACCCATGAGACTGAATGTTAAATTGATAATTACTACCCCCACTCGTAAAAAGAAAGTCAGTAGAAAAGTGTGAGACAAAGTGTGAGACAAATGTATAGCAAAAATACGTATATCTGTTATATAACACGCGTGTTACTATCTCAGGCAGTTGGCTTATATTTCTGATGTGTTCTATTTGTCCTATAGATGCCTCTGATATGATTGCCACGTTATCATAGCGAGCTGATCCCTCAGCTGATAAAAACTGTAACGCCATTGCCGATATGAAGAACGTGAATATTATCCCTGATAGTACAACTGTTACTTTGTTTTTTAAAAATAATTTTTTAAGTTCTTTATGATAGATACTAATAAGTACGAGTGAGATTAGTGGAGTAAAAAATCTGTAAGAATTATATGTCCAAACAGACAAAGATAATAAGACTGCAGATCTGATCAAATTGCCATTCTTGTGTTTTATATCATCAAAGAAATAATAGACACCAGCAAGTGTTAAGGCTAACGCAACATTTGCCTCAAGAGCAACTCTTGATAAAAAAAAGCTCCACGGTGCTATGGCTGAAATAAAGGCTGCAAAGAAAGAAATATCTTTTCTATCAAAAAGCTTTTGGGTAAGTAGATATGTAAAAAGCACTACTATAACTCCAGCAAGGATCGATGGTAATCTGACAGCAAGTGGTGTAAGGCCAAAAATTGCGACAGAAGGGATAGTGAGATATATATATACAGGCAACTTATAGTCGCCGTAAGCACGGAATATTTGTGGGTAAGGTTCTCCCCACTCATCTGTCCCGGTTTTTAGCAAAGAATACGCATTGTATCCATGACTTACTTCATCCCAGTTAAGCGAAGGAGGATAATCAGATATTGAAATAACTCGAATAAGGAAAGCAAAAGCAAGTAGGATCCAAAGAAGTAAGTTGCGATATTTCATATTTAGTTGTTATAGACAAATGCGCGTGTTCTTGTATCAACCATTAGGTATGCAATATCACCGTTGGGATAATATACAGTATGTACCGGCCTCACATATTCTGGAAAATCTTTTGGGCGGCCTATTATCAGAGCATTATCAATAAGTCTTTCTCTTTCCCAATCTATATTTATAAAAGTAATTTTTCCTAATGTATATGAGGGTAGTTGATCAACCCACTTAAATTCCTTCTCAAATTCCCAGTGAACAGATTGGCTTTGCATATATTCTGGATCTATTTTTTCATAGAAAGCAAAGAATATATGTGGCTCACTTAATCCTTTTGTAACAACCACTTTATCAAATTGGGCACCTTCTTGACGCACATATTCAACAATATCTTGGGCACCATAAAACATAGACCTAGCTCCTAATGCAGCTTGTCCGTACCAATAGCTTTCAAACGCAATTGATGAACTAGCTAGCACGACCAAGGTTACTAATATATAGGTGATGCTATTAGGGATCCTCCGGTTGAAGAAAAGAATGATTTTATACAGCCCATATGCAGAGAGTATTTGAATTGCAGGCATCATAAATGCAGCACGGTTTGCTGCATGGCCAGGTCCTACTGAAAGCGCAGCTGGTATTACAGATATGATAATCCATCCGAAAATTGCAATCAAAGCCTTATTCCGTTTGAAAAATACCCAAAATGTTCCAACAAGTACAGTTGCGAGTTCAAAATACAGCAAAACTCCTTGGTTCGTCCGCATTCCATAAGTATACTCACGTGCACCCTCTGTTATTAAAAACTGTGGTGAGAGATATGAGACATAATTTTGAATAAAATTCTTTGAAACATGTGTCAGTTTATTATTAAAGAGCTTATTTAGAAGATTTGGTTCGCCTGAAAGCAATTGAGAAAACCGTGTTGTATAGACATCATCAGCTGTAGAAAAAATACTAGACGTCGCAAGTCGTCCTCCTCCACCATGAAACATGGCATATATAGTCAGAACAATAAATGCAGATACTATGATTGCAAAGCTTCTTAAATTTATAATTTTTGTGACTGTTGAGTAATATTGAATGATAAATATACATGCAACTGGTAAAGTCATGAGTCTCGCAGTGTGGTATGTAAATAAATTAATACCCAGAAGAACAGCAGATACTATAAAATATTTTTTGTTTTTCTCTGCTTGAAGTAAGAAATATATACCAGCAGTCAAGAAGAATGTTGTAAGATTTGCCTCAAACGCTCCTCTTGAAAGCGCTATATGCCATGGTGATAAAGTTAATAATAATGCAGAAAATAGCGCAATTGAATCTTTATTAAAGAGTTTCTTAGCAAGAAGAAAAGTAAAAAGTATCGCCAGTGAGCCAATAATTGCATTTGGCAGACGGGTCGCAAAAACATTAAGTCCAAACAAAGCGATCGATGGCATTGTAAGATAGCTGTACACCGGTAATTTGTAATCTCCAAAAGATTTTAAGTTAAGTGGGAACCTATTTCCCCATTGATCTGCACCTGTCTGTAAGATACTGTATGCGTCATATCCAAACGATGCTTCATCTGGAGTAAAACCTGTAGGATGAGCCGTAAGTGAGACAGTTCGGAGAAGTAGTCCTAACACAAAAATTATTCCAATTAACCAACGTGACATATGCTGATTATAGCAACTTTCGCAGGAAAATGGCCAAAAAAATGACCAGAGTCATGTTAACTCTGGTCTAGCCTTGTTTAAATTATGCTTCATCAACAGCGTATAGTTCCTGCCCATCTCGCATATATGCATCATACGCAAGATGCAAACGATGGCCCAAGTTCTTCTCTGTAGATGTTCTGGTTTTCAGGTCATTGCTGCAGTAAATATCGATCACGCACTCAAGTATTTCTACATCACAACCTGTCTCCTGAAACACTTCAATAAATGTGTCAATTGTTGGTTGTGTGTTGAAATATGTTTTTGCTCGGTGGAACTGAGTACATACATCTAGCAGCTCTTCTTCAGTAACTCCTGCATCTATGAATCTTGTTACTGTCAAGCGTTGTATTGAGAATTCACTGGCCAGGCCAGTAATATCAATACCTTTGTATGAGTCTGGAACTTGTACTTCAGCAACTTTGGGATATGAATCTACCGAGGATACAACTATATCTTCACAAGTGACTTGTCTCCATCCTAATTTACCTAAGTCGGCGATCAGGTCACTGTTCGTCTTTCGATCAACTTTCTCTTTACTTGAGATATACGTTACATCAAATGATAGGTTTATAATCATTGCCGTAATATCAACGCTGAACGCTGTTCCAACTCTGCTGGCAATAATCTGACAGCCCTCTCCAAACTTCTCATAAGGTACAATAAATTCTTGAAACCATGTATCCATTATATACCCTCCACCAATTGACTATGGGTTATTATACAAGATTTGCAACTATGATTCTAGTTTTTTGTTAAAAAGTGCATTTTTGTAGAAATATAAGAAAATACACACAAATAATATCCCGATTGCACTTTTATTAACTAATTCAGAAAAAGTTATCAATATTTCTATCTCTGGCTTGAACCAGAGGTAATACATGTTAAATAGACTCAATAGTGAAGCTAGTATATATAACGTTAATGACATTTTGTTTTTTACAATGTATGTAAGCGAGAATACAAAAAATGGGAAAAGATATCTTTCGTGCATATTTGTGAGAAACAACCATGCGGCAAAATAAATCATTCCTGATAGGAAGAGAGTTTTATCTATCTTTTTAGTAAACAGCGCTTTTAGATACAGCGGTATACTCACAATTGCAAACAACACATACCCCCAAAATTCATATGTTTTCCCCAAAAGTGGCAAACTATTTGATATCCATTCAACTCCAACAAAAATCGACCAAAAATTAAAAGCATTAGCAGTAATAACATGAAGTTGCTCAGATAATACTTTTTCTGTATATATTTTGTACAACCAAGCAATTGGGTTTTGAGTATATGAAAATGGCACTGTTAATACCATTATTAATAAGAATCCTATGACAGAAGACACAACTATTTTCGTTAGTGAGTTCTTTCTAAGTAAAAATACTATGTATACGGGCAGTAGAATAAGTAGGGATATCTTTATATAGAGACTTACAGCAATACAGATTACTGATAGCAAAGATTGCTTTTTGTCAGCAAAGTAAAATCCTGCTAAAAACAAAAAGTTTATGACCGAATCATACTGCCCCCAGACAGAAGAGTTGTACCAAATAACAGGTAGCAATACAAAGAGAACAGATGTGGCTATAGCTAGTTTATTATTTTGTTTCTTTAATAGGTTAAAGAATATATATGCTATACCAAAATCTGCAATAATTGCTGGCAGCTTAAGCATTGCAGGGTAGAGATTACTTTCTGAGAAACTGACAATTATAGAGGGAAATAATGAAATTGAGTTGTTAACAAATAGTAATATAGCGAAAACTATATCAAACATATATTTGATAATCCCAAACATATAGATAGTACCCGGTGGCTGGTTAGGCCATGTAAAATTCCACACATTAGCGTCAGGTGAATAGAATCCTTTTGGAAGATACTGATAAAGCCTGTTTCCCCAATCAATGTGGTTTGTAACATCAGGATGCCAAACAAGAAATGCAAAAACTATCCTCATCGTGAATGCGATTACTAATACAGCGAATAGTTTACTCCTGAGGAGTTTGTGCAAATGCGTCTTTTTGAGGTTTATCATTTGTTCCTTTAAAAAGATAGAACGCAGGAAGTCCATCTTTGTATGCAACAGCTTTTATTAATTCTAAGTTGGCTGGTGTTGCTCCAGGATTTTGTATTAAATCATTTCCAACCTCTCGAGCTGAGGCTAAATAAAGTGTCTTGTTATCAATATATTGTCCTAGTGCATATATTCCGATTTTACTTACCTGTCCAAATCTAAACTTATCTATATATGTTACTTCTTCAAATGGAATTCCTGTGTCCATATGTGCCTCTACAGGATACTCAGTCTGCCACTTTGCTGGTGGATATTCATACCAAGCAGCAAAAAATATCCAAGGGGGTTCTCCAGCGTTTGATATATATACTGTATCGTAATCAGCTTGGACGTCTTTAACAGCCTGAATCGCTTCACTAAAGCCTCCATGCCACCATCTTTCAGAGATAAGTGGATTGTGAATCCAGTAATTATGTTGATATAAAACAAAACTTAATACAAAAACCCCACCGTATATGAGTATTACTGCTTTCGAAAATAGTTTGTTTTTTATTACATGCTTATATAAGGCATGTAGTCCAATTGCTATGATGAGCACAAATATAGGAAGTAATATAATAAGTCGAGTTGCATGGTCTCCACCATCTCGTGTAATAGCTGAGGGGATTGTTCCTAGAATAAACCATGACAATACAAATACTTTTACTTTTTTATCTTTTAGCTTTACAAAGAAATAGCCAAGCCCAATTAACAGAGGTATAAATTCAACGCGATACAGCTGACCCATCCCATCTATCGAGTGTCTTAAGTTTTTGTCTCCTGTAATAAAAAGAAAATCTGTAGAATATGTTTTCAAGAAATTAGATGTAATCTTTTGGCCCCAGTATAAATATTTATTATGAAATATTCTTCTTCCGATAGCACCAAAAGAAGTCTCATCACCTGTGATTAATATGTCACTATCCCGCGCAAACCCAATATCAGGTTCAACAACTGGATCAGTAAAAACACTTATATATCCAAATCTTTGGGAAGATTGACCATTGAGCGTAACATATACCATTGGAATTGCTGTCACAAGTATCATGACTAAAGCAATAATTAGGCTCTTACGATCTACTCTCACAATCTGCTTGAACCAAAGTACAAATAACACAACAAAAATCATTGGAACAAAAAGCTTTCCAGTGCTGTACACCCAAGGTGCTAAACCAAAACTTAACGTGGATATCCATAAATACTTATTATTATCTTTCTTTTCTATCGACAGGAAAAATGCATAAAACCCAAGTAAGACAACAAACAATAATTGCGTTACTTCAAATGCAGCGCGAGAGTATTGAATATGCCATGGAGAAAATGTCATAACTGCTGCGGCAATTAAAGCAATATCATCTCTTTTTAATAGCTTTCTTATCAAAAGATAGAATACATAAATAGATAACACACCAAAAATTGCAGCAGGTAATCTTACACCCAATGGTGAAATTCCAAAGAGAGCAACAGTAGGCACAACACTATATAGATATAGTGGAGTCCTGTATTCTGCTAAAGATTGAAAATGCAGTGGCCAAGGATTACCAACATAATCTTTGCCGGTTTTTAATATTGAATACGCATGATATCCAACGTCTAATTCATCACCAAAAAGTGACACAGGAACACGAGATAAGTTCACAAAGCGAAGGAGTGTCGCAATTGCGAGAATAGCGATAAGAATTAATGTTGATTTATTTTTGAACCTAGCCATGTAATTAAAAATATCAAGTAATGTCTAAGTCTACCATGATAGAGTTTACTCGATGGAATTAGTCGCCTCCAATCCGATACACCACTTGCCCCGTGTAAGTGAATTATTTCTGCCCGTGGCTCATAAAAAACTTTGAGTCCTGCTTTTCTCACTGCACGACAGTAATCAAGATCTTCAAAATACATAAAATATTTTTCATCCAAGGTCCCAACTTTTTTGAGAGCTTCGGGTGTTAATAGCATTGCAGCTCCTACTACAGCTTCTACCTCAACAGGGATCTTCACATTTGGCGCATATTTACTGAGTATATTATTTCCCAGTAAATAACTTTGGATTGATCGTATAATAGTGGGTAGTCTAAATACCGAATCCTGTACTGAACCATCTTTATTTAGTAATCTTGCTCCGATAATGCCAATATTAGATTCTTCTTCGGCAGTTTGAATTAATCTATCAAGAGCATTTCTTGTTACTTTTGTATCGGAATTTAGAAGCAATTTATATGTGCCTTTTGATTTTTTTAGGCCTATGTTGTTACCCTTTGAAAAGCCATCGTTTGATGAGTTTTGTAAAAATACATATTTATAATTTTTAGTTCTAAATTTTGAAAGTATTTCATGTGATTCATCAGTTGATGCATTATCTACCAAGATAACTTCGAAATTATTAGAAAATGGGTATTTTTCAATCGATGCAAGACAATCTAGTGTAATCTTTGCCGTGTTGTAGTTAAGAATTATTATTGAGAGTTTCATATTATTTTAAATAAAAACTAGCATATATTGCTTCATCGGAAACTTTTGAATAGCGTAGTTCTCTTTTTCGAAGACGCTTAACATCTTGATAACGTTTCAACGCAGCTAATACTACTCTAAGGTATCCTGGATGACTGAATATTCTTTTAATCAAGTAATATTTATGTTCAGCAAATAGTTTTTTGCTAGTTATATTTTTCCAATTAAACAATAAATAATTACGTTCCTTAATAAAGTTGATTTTTCTTAGTTTAAAATTATCCTTATTAATTGAAGATTCATGTTTGTGAACGACATGTGAATCTGGTTCCCAGAGCACTTTAAAACCACGTTTATATGCTCTATAACTAATATCAACGTCTTCCCAATAAAAAGGGCTAAACAACACCTCATCTAGACCTTTAAGTTTTTTCCAGATCTTTTTACGAAAGACTGCAGATCCGCCTGAAGCCCACATTGACTGGGTTACTTCATTTTTTTCACCTTGGTTTTTGTGTTGAAAAAAACCATCAGAGAAATACCCAATTGCTGGACCATATCCCATCTCGTGTAGCCCTACCGCAAAAACTTTATTGTCTTCAAAATGTGTAGTAATCTTTTCTAGAAAATTCTTAGAGACTATAATGTCTTGATTTAGAAGACAAATGAGTGACCCTTTAGCATAACTCACACCTCTATTCACCGTTGCTGCAAAACCTCTATTTTTTGTATGTTTAATAAGTCTGATTTGTCCATCATATTGACTAATAAACTCTACTGAATCATCGCTTGAACTATCATCTACCATGATGATCTCTGTTATATTATTTTTTTTATTATTTTTTGCATCTAGTAGTGCTGAAGTATTTTTTCTTAAAAACTCTGCACCATTCCACACCGGTATAACAATAGATATTTTCATAATATTTCTTTAAAACTTTTCTCGAACTCTTTGATGTCATATTTTCTACTATCCTCTTTCGCTTGTGTCGCAAGTTTTCTTTGAAGTTTTGAATCCTTCATAAGATCTATTGTCTTTGAGACTAATTCGCTTTTTGTTTTCCAAAAGATACCATTTATGCCATCAGTAACAATTTCTTTAAAACCACCTAGCTCTGGAACAACAGGAATACATTTTGCACTCATAGCTTCAACAACTGTCATACCAAAATGCTCTACCTTAAGTGGATCATCCTCAGAACCAAAGCCTGCAGCAGACCAAAATATTTTTGAAATACCATATAGTTCTTTTAGTTCTTTAAAAGAAGGACTGACCTTTATGCTGATTGGATATCCTTCCGAGTTTTTACGTAATTTTTCTACATACTCTTTAGCACCAACCTCTGCTCCACCAGCAAGAATAAGCTTCCAATCTTTGTACCCACTGTCATACAAATTTTTGAAAACATCGATTAATATGTGTTGATTCTTTGATTGCGTTAGCTGAGAAAACCTTCCTACATATAAAATCTTTTTTTCTTTTCTCTTTGGCTTGAATTTTTGCGTATCTACTGGTGGGTAAATAACAAGAGAGTTAACTGAATACTCCGTATCAATAAATGATTTTGTGAAATTAGAGTTACATACGATATTCTTGATTCGAAATAGCTTCATTTTATTCATCAAACTCCTTCCATTAGTCTCACGAAATGGAAATTGAAAATGTAATATATTATTTCGGGATTTTAGAGTCGGAATACTTCCATCTGATACCCAAAACAAAAGATCATATCCATCACCTCTATTAATGTCAGGTACTACTTTTGCCCCTTCAATTGAAAGATCAAACCTTTTTGAAATTTGACCAATGAGATCTTTATCATCCCAATGAATATCAACTTTGTACTTTTGTTCTAATAAGAATTGAATAAAACTGGCAACGTATCTCTCACCACCACCTAATGTATCCCAATATGGATTGTAAATTGCTGCTTTCATGATTTTAGCTTTAACTGCATTTCCCACAACTTAGCATATGAAATAAAACGGCTAAAGATCTGATATAACGCATAGATAATACCTTCAGGACCATCTAGAAACGCTTTTTGCTGTATCATACGAAGCCAAAATTCTCGAAATGAAGCACTCGCAAACCTAGCAATTGTCATTGGTGGGTGATGAGCTTCAAACATTAGTCTTGCTTCGATCTCACTCCACTTATTTGTCTTCTCGACCATTGATGACAAATCATTATGCTTATAATGAATCAGAGGTGACTTCAGATGCACTATTTGACCGTCAACAATTGGCTGTTCATGCACTTCCCCATGGAATCCATTTAACTTCTCTTTCTTGAAAATTCTTGCAACATAATCTGGCCATTGACCTGTATGCTTAAATTCTTTTCCGAAGATAATATTTTTTCTGGGAACAGCAAAGGCATTGCCTTCAATTTCACCTGATAAGATTTTCTTTATATCTTTAATCAATGCTTGTGTGACTTCTTCATCATCATCAATATAGAATACATACTTAGTTTTTACTTTTGATAATGCGAATTCTCGATGCATTGCGAAATTATTATTAATCTCGTGTTTAAAATATTTAACTTTTTTATTTTTTGCAAACATTTCAGCCTCAGTATTGTCTTTCTTTGTATCTATAATAATAATAATTCGAGTTCTCAAGCTCTTTAGTGAATTAAAGCAGCTTGTGATTTTGTCTGACTTTTCTCTTGTGAGAATGATTGTTGTTAGTTCTGCCATGATCCTTTCCCCATATTGTTTTTATAGTAATCGATAACTCCTTTTCTTTGCCACTCACGACCAAGTAGCATAAATTTTAATGATTCTCTAAATAATGCAAATCGTGCTCTTTCTGATGCATATCTTTTTGCGAAAAATAATCTGTTTCGAGATAGAAAATAGTCATTAAGCCCACTTCCAATAGCGGAACTTTGAGCAACTTTATGCCAAAGTTTAGCTTTAGGTGCAAAAAGTATTTTTAGTCCTTTTTTTTGTATCCTTTGGGAGTACTCAACATCTTCTAAATACATGAAGTATCTTTCATCAAAAAATCCTGCTTTTGTAACTGCTTTTCTGCTAATAAGAAAACAGGCGCCTGTAGCAAAATCCAATTCTCTTACTTCATCATATTGACCTTCATCAATTTCATCTACTCCTCTATTAGATCCATATATATTATTCCAATCAATATCTCCACCCGCGTACCAGATGACTTTTCCATGTTCAGCTTTTGTATATCTGTCTTTATGATATTCATATCCTTTTTCAAAATATATTTTGGGTGACGCTACTCCAACATCTTTACTTGAGAATACGTTAAGTAACTCTTGTAGTAACTCTGGGTGCACACGCGTGTCATTGTTAAGTACCATAATATAGTCAGCCAAATTATTCATCGCATATTTCATTCCAACATTATTCCCTCCAGCAAAACCATAGTTATGTGTATTCGCAATCACTTCTACGGGGAAAGTTGATTTTTTAAGCTTTCTTAGCTTTTCGGCAGAACCATCTCCTGAATTATTATCAACTACTATAATCGAAACCTCAGCATCTTTGGTAACTTTTAAAGATTGTAATGAAGAAATACAGTCTCGAGTCTCCTCAAATCTCTTCCAATTAAGCACGATTATAGAGATCTTCATACTTTAAATTTACGTCGGAGTATTTCTATGAATGATCCTGAGCTTTCTACCATCCGATGAGATAACCAGTAATTAAGATTTCGTGTTTCTTCTCGGATAGCGGATACAACATGCGATGATTTAAGATTTTTTTCTTCATGTTTATTAAGCTCCCATATTTTTAGTTCAACTATATACTCAGATACTGCCTGAAGCCCAGCAAGGACCAGACCATGATATCCATCTTTATATCCTTTTCCAGCGAAATAGCGTGAAAGAAACTCAGAAGCTGGACGTCGTATTGTATTCTTCCAATCAAATTCATCTTTTCTTTCTTTTGCTTGAATACTTGTATATCTGTCGAGTCTTTGAATATATTGGCTAATTGTCGTGTAATGCAGATGCTTAATTGCATATCTACCTTTCGCAGGCAGATCAATTCCTTTTCCTGTAGTCATTGGGACTGAATGAATGTGCTCATCCCAAGAAACATATCCTTTTTTGAAAAATCTAATATTGTAATCTGGCCACCATAAAGAGTTTTTGATCCACTTACCAAAAATTATATTCTTACGTGGGACTGCTACATAATGAAAGTCTTCTTGAGTAATTTTCTGAAGTTTTTTGCCGAGATTTTTTCCTATTCTCTCATCCGCATCAAGTACTAATACCCAGTCATTCTTTGCCTTTTCAATTGCAAAGTTTCTAGCTGGCTCTACATAGCCAGTTCTTTCGTGATCAAATACTCTAGCTCCAGCCTTTTTTGCCAGATCTTTAGTAGAATCTTCTGATTGCATATCAACAACAACAATGTCCTCTGAAATATGCTTTACAGATTCGATCGCATCAACAATGTTATCCTGCTCATTGAGCGTGTTAATAACTACAGAGATAGTACTTTTCACACATTTATTTTAGCAGCTTGAGGGGAAAATTGCTCGAGTATCTCTAATTCGAAGAATATATAGTAATTTCATTATTTTCAAATAGTTTCACCAAATCAAGCGTAATTCCATATTTTCTGGGAATGTAAATATAGCTAATATTGTGAGTTACTAGAAATTCTTTATCTGGATTTATAAAAAACTCTTCTATATCAGATTTTCTATCTTGCCAATTGAAACCTGTTATATCTAGATTTACTTCGTCCTCAAGAAAGACTTGCTTGCCAGTGAACGCTGAGACATAGCTAGTTGATTCATATACATACAGTGGCCTAGGTGCAGGATCGTATTGGCCCAACGATCTATCAAAAGGAGGAATTAAGATAATACCTTCAGGCTGATTAGCAAGATATCCCAAAGCTGCATACTCCTGCTTAGATATCATTGCCGGTGGGGTCTTTGGTAGATAGTGCTTAAGAACATCAATAGTTGTAGGAATAGTTAGAACAATTAATAAAACGACAAACACAAGCTTCTGCTTTGGTTTCAAATACACAATAATTTTCTCAATAACGTACCCTGAAATAAGAGATATAAAGAAAAGTGAATAATAAAAAAACTGTATTGTATTCCAAGCAGTTCCTTTCTGTACAAAAAACATTGGGATAGTCAGTCCAATAACAATGCTAGAAATAACAAATATATCAAACCATTCTCTTTTTTTATTTAATAGTTTAATTGAATAAATCTCTGCAACAAGTCTTGTGCCCACATTTCCATACCAAAAAATAAAAAACGCAATCAGATATGCAAGTGCTCCCTTAACAAGATTTCCGGCTAACTTGTAATTTACCATTGCCTCACCAAATCTAGCCCAACCTACGCGATCTGGAAATTGCATCATTGTCTCCAAGAACCAAAATGGTTTGAATACAAACAATGAACTTGATCCAGAGTTAAAAGGTAAAAAGAGCATTACCGACACTATAGTTGCAAGTACAGTGACTTTTGCGAAAAATAACTTTTTTTGCGTAAGATAATAATAAATAGAAACACAGATCAATGACACTAACACAATGACTGCGGCATAAGCCTTAACTTGAATAAGAATACCAATAAGCAATGCTGAAAGAATTAGCTTCCTTGACTGCAGTGCAATAAGGGCAACAAGAAGAATGATTAACGATAAAGCAAAAGGTGGGTTTACTAATGTCAATACAGCTGGCTGTGCCCAAAACATTGATGCACCGCCTATGTGACCGTCTCTGATATATGTAACGAGCCATCCGAGATTTCCTCCAAAATAAACAAAAAACAGAGACCAACTAATAGCAACACTGTTCCACGATAATTTTCTCAATAATAATGCTGCTAAAAGTCCAATAGTAACAGCAAATAACGGAGGCAATATCTGGAAATATAAAACACTTATTGGAATAGTTGATACTTTTGAAAGAATTGCTAGTAATAGATCAAAGCCGATATGATAGTTGCTTACAGTAGCTCCGGCAAAGATAGGCATTGAAAAGCCTCTCTCGAGCAGCGAAGAAGCCAAAGATATATGCCAAATACCATCATGACCATTCGGGCCCCAATATCCAAATCCAAAATCGTAAAACAGGCCACTTTTTACCATTGTAAGTGACCAAACAATTGATCCAATGATAATTGTTAAGAGGATATACTTATCTGCCCATAAACGCCTTTGATATTTTTTTAACATCACTAAATAATCGTGAACCATAGAGAATAAATGACACGCATGCATATGTTACTCCACCAACAGCTACTAGAATAAACATATTAAGGACTGTGTCATGAAGGAATTGCTTTGCAATTAGTACTACTATACCCATAGCAACAGTTGCAATAAATGGCTTTCCTACAGACTCGAACAATGAAAAAGGTATAATTTTGCGAGTAATATAAATAGCAACTATAGAGCTTAAAGATACTAGTGCATATCCTGCTGCAGCACCATTAACACCATATCTAGCACCTAACATCGGAACAAATAATACTGTTAAGACTGTCCACATAATAATAAGTTTCGTGACTGTTTTAATACGACCAATTGCTGCGAGTAAATTAGTAAGTAATGTGGTTGCCGACGCAAAATAGACATTAATTGTCATAAAGAAAAGTGGAGTGAGGCTTGGCTCCCATTTTTGATAGACTGGGAAAACTGTAATAAACACAGGCATCACAAGGACCATTCCCATTAGAAGAGGGTATGTAAGAAATGTAATAAAGAAGATAGTTCTCGTTACCATTTTTGCAAGTTCCTTTTTTTCCTCTTGCATGCGAGCGAACGCAGGAAAAGAGACTTTTGTAACCGGATCCATAAAAAGCCGTAAAGGCATCTGGCTAAATCGCTCTGCAGTGCCTAAATAACCGACTCCAGCTGTGCCAATAACTTTCCCAATTATCAGAGTCATACCTCGGTCTTTAAAAACTGAAATAAGTGTATTGAGCTGGTATGGAACCCCAAATCTGAATAGCTCTTTAAGGGATTTCTTTGAAATTGCAAAGGTTGGCATCCAGGGTACCAATATATACATTGTGACTACTCCGACGACTCCTCGCAAAATCACAGCGTATGTAAAGCTTTCAACACCATACCCCTTCCATGCAAAATAGACTACTGATATAGAATATACAAAGCTCTCAAGCAAATCTGGAATTGCCATCTTTGCAAACTCAAGTTTTCTTTCAAGCTTTACTGTCGGGATACTTTTTAACGAAGCGAGAAACAGAGAAAACCCAAGTGCATATACAAGATTTTTTCCAGGTTCAGATAAACTATAAGTCGAAACAATTGATGGAGTTAAGACATAAAGAATAATTAACAGAAATACGATAAGAATTTGTTGGATGGTAAATGTTGTTCTATAGTCTATTTCAGTAGGCGTGTCTTTCTTTTGTATAAGCGCTGCAGCAAGACCAATGTCTGAAAAGTATATTAAGAAAAACACTGCTGCGTTGACAACCCAAAAAACACCCATCTGTTCTGGTGACATGAAGGTAATAAGAAAGAAGACTGATATTTGAGAAATAATACTCAAGATAAATCCCCTGCCTGCTATTACGGCAATTCCTCTAATTGCTTTTGTCTTTATTGTATCTAGATCAACTTCAAAAGAATGATCTAAATGATCTTCACTATCATGCTCAAGCATAGGGTAATTTTAGCATTTTTGAAGTATTAGAAGAATTATTTACTTTTTCTCTTCCTCCAAATAAATAATCCCAAACCTGTCCATGATACGAGGGAAATATAGTCGCCTGCCGTACGGATTGGTGTATTATGAAATTCGGATCGGACATTGTAATACCCTGGCTCATCAATTGTGAAATAATACCTTCCCCATTCTTCAGTCTCTGGGATAAATGTTTCTCTTTCTTCTTCGTTTACATACAATTCCCAACCAGGGAAATATATGGTATTTACTCTAATTGTTGCAGGTACCTCATCAACTTTTAAGTCAAAGCTCGACCATTTAGTTGCATCTTTTTCATTTACGATTTCACCTTCTCCTTCCATAAATTCAGCTAGAACTTCTCTTGGTGATTTAGGTGCGGTATTAGCTGTTTTTGGCAAATAGTCATATATCCCAGCAGTTTGCTGAAGCTCCCATGCAACACCGCTGAATTTACTTTCATCAGTCACTGGGCCAAACGTATCAGTTCCAAAAAACTCCCAATTCCATGCCACTACACCGATAATGAGAGCAATCAAAATAAGCTTTTCATATTGATACAGCGCAAAATTGAGTAGCTTTGTTTTATCTTTTCTAAATCGATCAAGAAGATATGTAACAAGTCCCGCTAAAGCTGAAAACGCAAATATATTCAGTGCTAAAAATCTCCATGGAAACTGAACAAACGCAAGTTGTGATTCAAGAGCTTTCCAAATAAACGTTGACTTGTTGTGGGTCATAAAAGCTGTGAATGCACCCATTAATAAAAAGAAGATACTTGCAGTTATAGCATCAGATTCTGTAATAAATGATAGTTTCCTAGACTTTAGCAATCGATATCCAAAATAGAGTGCAATAATAAGTGCAATCACCCAGTGGAAATGTCCAATAGGAAAAGGCATTTCATCCTGTGGTCCCCAAAGAGAAGGACCATCACCCCAAAATCTTGAGAAGAATAGCTGATTTATCGTAGTAAAGTGTGCTGTATAGTCAAAGAAACCAGAGATTAACGTATCCACTTGAACAAGACCCTTTTCAAAGAAAACAGGTAGTGTGAAGAATGATGCAAGTCCAAAGGCTAGTGCACCGCTTATAACTAAGTGTGGAAGTCTTCTGAGCTTCTTATATTTAAGTAAAAAGAGAAGTGTCCAAATTCCGAAAAATGGTGTAAAGATTAAGACCATTAAATTATGTGATGTGAATACTCCAAACCAAGCAAGCGCTAAACCAATTATCCATTTGTATAACTTTTTATCTTCTTTAATGAGTTTTAGCGAGAATAGAAATGTCAAAGGGAACCAAATCATGGCAAATGCTTCGTTATAAGCTCCGCGAACAAACACATCTACTGAATGATAAGGAGCCCAAACATAAAAAATAGATGCAAGAATTCCACCTTTTTTACCAAAAAGTTCTTTCCCAAGAAAATACATTGTTACACCAGAGGCAACGAACGCCAGTACTCCGAGTGCTTTTACTGTCCCCAAGAAAGTAAATCCAAAAAGTCGAATAACCTGTCCCAAGTAATATGGAAGTGGTGGGTAAAAATTGAAAAGTGGATAGCCAAAACCGTAACCCATATCTGGAACCCAACGACATGGAAACTGACCATCCATAAAACACTTTTCCATTTCAAGAACTCGCATTGCCTGCAGATCATCGTGATGATTCCAATACCCTATCTGAAAAAGATCTCGAGAAGCAATCAACGCAAATAATACTACTAGTATTATTGCTAGACTATTTGGGCGTGTTATAAAACGTAAAAATGACTTCATGTTACTGAGACAATACTATATCAAAATCGGTCGTGCTGTCTATAAGCTCTAAGAGATAAAAGGTATCAAATAACCCATTTTGTACATATCCATGTGTACCAGGAGTGCGATCTGGCTTCTTATATTCAGCAAGTACCTGTAATCCCATTTCATCAAAATCCTTTTCAAAAGCTAATCGAGATGAGTTTGCAACAAGGAATGATCTACCACCAGTTTCCTTGTGTTCAACTAACTGAACAGGTACCTGCTTAATTCCCAAGCCCACACCTATAACCGTAATGTTTGGTTGTTTCTCCAGATATATCTGTAATCCATCAGGCAAGGTTCCAAAATATCCTTCCGTCCCAACTAATATGCGTTGATCTGGATTAGCATCTCGAATCTCGATTAGCTTTTCTGAGACTTCTTTGATACCAAAACCTGAAGTCCATTCTTCTAAGTAACCACTTCTCTCATTTTGAGGTAAATCAGCAGCTGTAGGATTGGTTATCAATACAACATCTCTGTACACAGCAAGTACAACAAACCAGATTATGAATATGTATACAAAATACTTTACACGAAGGTTCAACAAGCTTGATGCAGCCAATATAAGTAAAAAAGGAATCGTAAACAATACATAGCGAGCCGTAAATGCAATTGAATACTCAGACTGGATAAGAACTGGCCCCAAAGCTATTAGAAGCAAAAACAGTACTTGTTTAGGATATTTTTTACTATTTAGCACAGCTGCAATAAGCATAAAAAATAAAGGATACGGACCAAAGAATTTCAGCCAAGATAAGTATTCTTTAAAGTTTGATATGAATGGATCAGTTGGATGTGTAAGTATATGGCTGAGTGGATGGACATAATCTAGATTCCTAGAAAAGATCAAATGAAAATTAGGGCCCAGCCGCAGCAAATTAAAGATAACAACACTTACTCCCATGCTCACAGAAAGAAGAAGAATCGTATACAAGCTCGAGAGCTTGTTGTTTCGTGGATTTTTAATAAATATGACAACACTTAAAAGCAATATGACAAAAAACAATGCTGGAGACTTTGTTATAAGTGCAGCACCCAGCATAAAACCAGCAAAGAGGGCTGTATCAAGTCTACGAGTCTTAACAACGAGCAGTGCAAATACAAATGTCCAAATACCACACATCGCGAGTAATGAATCTACAAGGGCAAGTCTGTCAAAGAATACTCCGTAAGGTGACACAGCATATAACAAACTTGCAAGCAAGCTGACTTTCTTAGACTTAAAGAGTAAATGAGCAAGAATAAATATCCCGATTATTGTCCCCAAACCAGAAAGAATTGATACAGCTCTACCTGCTATAAGTGGATCTGAGAATAGCTTTAGAAATGGAATTACAACCCACATAAACAGAGGCTGCTTTCCATCAGAAAGAGGTAAAAATCTAAGAGTAGGCTCTGCTTTCATAACCTGTGACCAGCGAATGTATATCGCTTCATCAACAAAAACTGGGAGCGATGTTATATGAAGACTGCGAATTAAGAATGCGAAGATAAGTACTAACGCAAGCAGAACAAGCGCTATATACATTCGAGTTGTGAGCAGTTTTTTCATACTTTATACTTCCCCATCAATGCGTTAATTCTCACCCTTAACATATCTTGAATCGCATCAAGAGAGTCACGAATTGGATTGACTCTATCTGTGCCTTTGTGTGTCCACTTAACTTGAACTTCTTTTACTCTCATTTTCTTTTTTCGTGCAATATAGAGAAATTCTAGATCAAAACCTGCTGTAACTGCGGCGTTTTCTGGCGACCTTTCTAGATATTCTCTCATTACGCCAAAAACTTTTTGGGCCGATTCGTGTGTGAATGCTTTAAAACCACATTGTGTATCTCTATAAGGTAAACGCAAAATAATTGTTCTTAGCAGCATAAATCCATACGCCATCATCTTGCGCGTTAATGGTGCTCCTTTTCTACCCGCTCTTGATCCAATAACAATATCGGAGCCTTTTTCAAATTCAGGGAAAAACTTACTGACCTCAGTAATTGGTGTTGCCTGGTCCATATCTGTAAACAAAATAATCTCACCTTTAGCTTTCAGTATTCCAGCGATAACGGTACCACCTTTACCACGGTGAGGTTCTTTTAAAACCTTGAACCCTTCCCAGTTTTTAGTTATCTTTTCAGCCTTCATAGCTGTATCGTCAGGGGATCCATCATCAACAATCAATACTTCGTAAGAATATGTTTGATCCTTTAAAAATTCATATACTTCAACAAGAACACCTTTATCTAGGTTTGAAGATTCCTTATACGCGGGAATTACTACTGAGAGTTGTATCTTTTCAGCCATACAGATAGTATACCTCAAGCATGATCTGAGTGTTAAGTATTATTGAATTCTCCTTCGTCGTTGAATTGTAATACCGGCAAATTTCGCTTCGTCAATTACCTCGCCTATACCGGCTTGTCGCTCAAGCCATGCATCAAGCCTTTCTGGGTGTGGAGGATCTTGCTCGTACAGTGTATAGAGTAACTCTTTTTGATCTTCTACTCGACCAGAATATATTGGCATTGATTCATACCACGTAAACAAATAGTCATATGCGTATGGAATAACAGGTGGTACGTAGACATCAGTATTAAACTCTTCACCATCTGCGTTTTCATAAGCCCACTCTATCGCTTCCTTTTGTGGAGCGAAAGCAATTGTTGTTTCTCCATCAACTTTGTCGGTTATATAGCTTTTTACAATCGGATAATTATTCTGTAGAAAGAATACTAAAAACACGAGTACAAATATTTTGCCGATTACATTATCCCAAAAGCTGTTGAGTACTAATCCTAGAAAAATAATCCAAATAAAATAATATCCTGTCATGTAGTAGCCATAAATGTTTCCTTCATTACCTTGAAAAAAGAGTAATCCTATTACTGGAGACAATAAAATGATGGATACTAAAATAAAATATTTATTTTTAGTTAACAGTGGCAACTTATAGACAAAGAGTAACCAGAAAGCCAATACTAAGTATTTCGTCGTGGCTGTAACAGACGGAAATATCTTCCCCCAAAAAGCCCCATTGTAAAAACCAAATCGTGCATTAAGCACCTCCCAAAAGTTTGTTTGAAAGCTTTCTTTTTCAAACAAGAAGGCTTTTATATTATTACTAAGTAAAAAATCATTTCTTATATCGAAAAGAAGTAAAGGTGAGGCTGTTAAAACAAACGCAACTGCTGAAAGTACAATAACTTTAAGACTAGGAAAATGTTTAAATTGCCAAATTGTAAATACTGCAGTGGCCGGGAAATAGAAAAATTCACCACTCGAACCAAAATGAAAAAGCGACAAACCCGCAATTGTACTCAGCAGAATCCATGCCCACTGATAGCCTTTCATAATAAGTACAAAGCTAGCTAGAAACAGCATTGAGAGAAGTAACATTGGTGTTGGGTTTGAAAGCCAACGAGATGCATATACAAGATAATAACTAAAGCTTGCGAAGATTGTAACGAAAAATGCTGTCTTATAATTAGCGAATTCTTTCGAAAGAACAAAAGCTATACCTATTGCAACAACTGTGGTAAGTGCTAAAAATATAGCAGGGTAGACAGGATTCCCTCCACCGAGCCAGTAGAGAGGTGCAATAAGATAATAATAAAAAGGACCTCTAAAAATACCCGCGATTCCGGTTGTAGGCCCGATCAAAAAAACATCTCCTTTGTGAATAAGATCCCAGATAGACAGTGCATCTCTCCCTTGGTCATAGAAAAATTGTAATATGATATCGGTACGGTAAACTCGAACAAATGTCGCTAGTGCTAACAAAACTACTAGCAGACCATAAACAATTTTGTGTGAAGAAATTTCTTTTTTAAGAGTTCTGATCATTTTTTATAAAATCGCGTGCAGCTAATAGAGCTTTTTCTACATTCTTATCAAAACTACCCTCATCAATCCGACATGCAGCTGCCCACTTATGACCGCCGCCACCAAGGTCTGAAGCTAGAACTGAAACATCGACTTCTTCTCTCGCTCTAAAGCTCACAGACATATAACCTTCTTTTGACATTGCACCAACCATTCCAAATTTTGTACCACTAATTGACTGGAAAATCATATCAGCAATTTCTGTTTTTGCATTTTGTGGATAGCCATTTTCTTGCATTACATCATTATCGATAAATGAATATACAAACCCATTGTCATCAATTCGCAAATTTTGCATTATGGCCTGCCACAGATGAACATGTTCTTTTTCATAACTCTGATAGAGGTTAAAAATTATCTTGTTTTTGTTTGTAAGCTTCATGAGATCATGAGCAACTGCAAATGTTCCCCTATCTGCTTCAGGAAAACGGAATGCTCCTGTGTCACCTATTATTCCAGTGAGTAGTGGTGTTGCGATATCTGGGTAATCTTTTTCAGTATCTGGTATATATCCAATATCTTGAAAAAAATAGTATAGTAGCTCACAATTTGCAGGAGCATCAGGAACAATTAGGTTAATAATTCCAAACTTCTGATTAGTTTTGTGATGATCAATCACAGTCATATCAATGCCAGGCTGTGGTATATCATGTGATCCACATATACGCGACCAACTTGATGAATCATTCGCGATAAACAAATCCCATTCTGAATAATTAAAGTTTTTGAAATCAGTTTCCTCTATTTGCTCATCGTGTTCTAGTAAAAATTCAAGATTTTTCGATACTTTCGAAGGTGAGAGAATCTTGACTTCTTTTCCCATATCTCTTAGTACTCTAGACATTGCAAGAGCTGAGCCAACACTATCAGGGTCAGGGTTGTGATGACAATTAAGTAGAATCTTTTGAGAAGCTTTAATTTTTTCTAGAATTGCACTAGACTCTGGATAGTTCATCTTACTGAGTATTATAGTGAATTAATTTGTAGATAATCACACCACTTTCCTGCCACATTTGATCAACTTGTGACCAACCGAAATTTGCTACTTCAGCTTTTGCATTTGTCGTAGGTTGACATTCAGGTTCTGGAAGTTCACACACAACAAATAATTGCTCTGTTATTGTTTCATCCGTATTTTGAGGATCTATATCAATAACAGGATCGTTGTTTTTCTCAAGAAAATATTGATATGCATCTTCATAATTGCGTTCTGCAATTACAGCTAAATTAAACGGATCACCTTTTGCTTCTTCTCTAATCTTATCTGCAACAGCAACAGAGCGCTGAAGTTGTCTATTTGGAGCATATCTTACTGGCGTGTCGGCGAGACTAAAATACGCAGCAAATACAAAAATAGTGAACACGATCCAGCTTCCACGTATCTTTGCATATTTTGTTACAAAGTGAGAAATTCCTGCAAAAAGAATGAAATATGCTGGGAAAAGAAATCCATAATAATGATCATAAATATGCTGCTTGTAGATTCCAAAGCCAATAAGTGCCGAGCTAATCCAGACAAGTAAAATAGTAAAGGCTAAGGCTTTTTTGTAGGTAAAGATCTTTTTTGATTTGGCAATTACCCAAGCTATTGAAAGTACAAAACCTAGTGAGATCCAGGATCCAAACTCAATATTTCTTCCAGCAAATACTCTCGTGGTAATTTGTTCAAACAGTGGATACACCTGCGGAAGAGCCGTCCACGGTTTAATTGAAACTGTTGTTTGTCTCACGGTGAAAAATGTCTTAATCGCATCAAAATTTCTCCAGCCATGGCGAGCATCAAAAATAGCTAGTGGTGACATAAGAAGTAAAAAAATCACAAAGCCGATTAGAGAATGCATGATGTATGATTTTTTACCATCCTTCCAATGTAAAAAGCCTCCGAGTAGCCACATCGATCCTAAAAGTGGAATTAATATTAAACCAAGATAATGTGATTGCAGAACAGCTGCAAAGCTAAAACCCAACACCCATAACCACTTATAATTAGTAGTTCTTATTACTTTCCAAAGTGAGTATACACAGAGTAACGCGAAAAAAGGCATGATATTTGGGTTCCATGATGATCGCGCATATATTACGACAGTTGGTGCAATTGCATACAAGAATGCGGCTGCAAGCGCGGAGAAGTGTATTTTATTTTTCTCATTAGGGAACCATTCTCGTGCTACCCACCATACAAACCAAGTCGTGAATATACCTAAAAGGGCTATCTGAATTGAAGGTCCTATTGGTGAAAAATTGGCTATTAATAGCGCGGGAGCCATCATGTAATAGTACATAGGGCCTAAGTACATATTTCCAATTGAAGTACCAGGTCCAATGAGAAAAATATCACCTTCTGTAAGAAATCTTCTGACAATTATCACGTCCCGACCTTCATCACCTAAAAAGGTCATATACTCGCCTATTCTGTACAATCTCATAAATGAAGCTACAAGCAAAATTATAATAAGTAGAATGAATTCAACTTTGTGATTGTTATAAAAATTCTTTAATTGATTCTTAGTCTTTTCAAATAACTGTTTCATTTTAGTTTTAGCCAGAGTTTAAATAAATCTATGAAGCTATTAATAATTACTTTAATATCTCTTCCCGTTCCTTGTCCTTCAAGTCTTGGATAATGTGTTACTGGAATTTCTACAATTTTAAAGCCCTTCTTCCGTGCCTTAATTAAAAACTCACTTGATATAAAAGCGCCACGCTCACTCTCTAGCTTCTTAACAGAATCGACAACATCCTTTGAAATAAGCTTAAATCCACAGTCAATATCATGAACTTTTAATCCAAAAAACAAGAAAACGCAAATTTCCCACATTTTAGATGTCAATATTTTAAGCTTACTAACCTGTCGCTCTTTATAATATCCGATAACAAGATCGGCATTGGTCTCTCTTTGTTTCTCAATAAAGTTGGTGATTTCTGAGAAATCAAACTGACCATCAGAATCTGTGAATGTTATCCATTTATACTTTGATCCAAAGAGTCCACTTTTGAATGCTCCTCCATACCCACGGTTTTTTTCATGATGAATAGCCACGACATTTTTATGCTTTTTTGCTAGCAAATCTATGACTTTACCCGTAGCATCTTTTGAGCCATCATTAATAACTAATACTTCCCATTTTGAAGCAACATTGGGCAATACTTTTATTGCTTTTTCTACAGTGTCTTTTATCTGCTTTTCTTCATTATAAGCTGGGAAGAATACACTTAACTGAGGCAATTTTTTCATATATGGCAAGTCTAGCAAAAAAATCGTGTAAAATATACGTATGAAGATAAAGACATTTATATCTTTGCTTGTTATCGCACTGCTACCAGTATTTGCCGTATGGATACCCTTTGCTTTAAACCTACATACTTTTTGGGGGTTACCAATACCAACAGATGGAATGCAGACAGTGATCTCTAATTTTGATGGGCCGTTATATATTGTTGTAGCTAAAAGTCTCTATAACCTGCCATATATTGCCCAGAACTATGCATTGGATCTACCTCTTGAATATTACGCTGCACATTTCCCGCTTTTCCCATTGCTTATACGAGTTTTTGCTATACTCTCTGGATTTCCTTGGGGAATGATGTTTGCGACATTGTTTTCATCAATACTCACTATATTTTTCTTTTTTAAAAATGCAAGAAAGTTACTCAATGTCCAACAAGCTCTCACTCTCACATTGATGTTTTCCTTTTTTCCAGCACGGTGGTTAATAGTACGTTCTGTAGGCTCGCCTGAGCCTTTGTTTGTAGCAGCAATACTTGGCACCCTATACTACTTTAATGAAAAAAAGTACTGGTATGCTGCTTTTTGGGGTATTGTTGCCCAGTTAACTAAGTCTCCAGGTATATTATTATTCATTGCACTTTCGATCACAGCAGCGGCTAACGAACTTTCGAAACTAGCTTCCTCCAAACAAAGTATACGAAAATGGATTGCAAAAATTAATCTGAGACCTCTTCCTCTCCTTTTGATACCAGTATCTCTTGCTGGACTGTTTGTTGTGTATGCATCTCCCAACACATTTGGGAACTTTTTTGCATACTTTAACTCAGGAGATAACATTCATCTTTTTTTCCCACCGTTTCAGATATTTAATTACACACAGCCATGGGTAAATACTTTTTGGCTTGAAGATGTTCTCTTTGTCTATGCAATTATATTAATTGGTATTACAAAGCTAATAAAGGAAAAACAAACAACTTGGGCTGTTTTTGTAATAACTTTTTTCACTACAATCATTTTTGTTTCTCATCGTGACATCCTACGATATTCTTTACCTGTCTTTCCATTTATATTTTTAGCATTCGCAAAAGAATTGCAGAGAAAAGAAGCGAAAATAATCTTTTTACTACTAGCTATTCCTACATTTCTTTATACACTTTCCTTTATTGCAGGCAATGTTATGCCTATTGCAAATTGGGCACCATATCTATAAAGAAGAATTATTATTTCCTTTTGGAGCCTCCACGCTTCCAAGTTTTCCAGATTAGAAGATTATATACAACATAATTATATGGAATCACTAAAAATCCAACCGCGATTATAAGTGAAATTTGTCTAACAAGCGTAGTATCACCAAAAAGAAGTGTTGCAACACCGACAACAGCAAACTGAATGACAACTGCCCCTAGTGATGTGAGATTAAATTGAACAAATTTTGATGCAATTGCAAAAGGATTTGTCACTTTTTTGTCACTAAAAGTCCAGAAATTATTAAAAATAAAGTTTGAAATGATAGCGACTTCTGCGGCTAACCCGCCAGACCAAGCTGAAGGTTCTGATAATACTTTGAGGGATGTATTCGCTAAGTGAGTGAAATTTCCTGCTAAGTTTGTGGTGATAGGAGCTTGCCTAAAGATCTCAAGACCAATTGCATTAATAATATACCCAAGTAATCCGACCATTGCGTACTTTATAAACCTCTCGCTCGCTTTAAGCCGGAGTAAAATAACAACTTTATAGCTGGCAATCATCTCTTTTAAACTAAACTTTGATTTTTCTCTCGTTCTTTTTTGAAAATGTATAGGGACCTCAACTGTCTTTTTAGAAAGCTTCACAGACTGAAAGAATAGATCAATTTTATATGCAAATCGATTGAGCTCCATTAATTCTCTTAGATTAATCTTATCAAGCACTCCGTTGACTCTAGTCAGTCTAAATCCTGTTGTCATATCATGAAGCTGTGGCATCCATAACACTGCACGAGAGAATAAATTACCAAAATAGCTTACCGCTTTTCGATATAGCTCCCACTCCTTTGGTATGCCTCCACCTTTAACATATCGTGATCCTATTACATAATCTGCGCCTTCTACATATGCATTGACCATTGGAGCTATGTATTTTGGATCGTGCTGAAAGTCAGCGTCCATCTCAATAACAGCGTCTGCATTCAATTTCTTCATGGCATGCTCCATTCCTCGCACATACGCCATACCTAACCCTTCCTTCTCTCCTGTGAGGAGATGTATATTTTTATGTTTGTCCTCGTATTTTTTTACTATCTTTCCTGTGCCGTCTGGAGAATTATCATCTACGACAAGCAAATGCATATCAGCATTTTTTATTGATGGAAATATATCTTTAGTAAGAACCTTTAACATCTCACTGATATTCTCCGCCTCATTGTAAGTTGGCATTATGATGACGATCTTATCCATAGAATTTTATTGAAAGAAAGTAACAGTGAGAGATGATAACAAAAATAACACAATAACTCCAGAAATAACCAAAAAGGCTGCTTTGCTTTTTTTTGTAGAATAATTTTGTTCAACACCCACTGTTAATAAGTAAAGACTATATACCCATGCAAGTATGTTAACAAAAGGTACCCAACTTAGAATGTAGGTGGGAGTTTTTGCATATGTGATTGTCGAATAAGCTTTTTGAAAATCTCCATCTAGCTTAAACAATCTTGTCCATGCCCAAAAAGCTAATCCCCAGAAAAAACTAAAAGCAATTCCCATCACAAATGAAAACAACGCATAAGGCAATAAACTAATCAATGTAGTATCTTCAATTGGCTCAAGGCCAAAACCTGGCAAGTACTGAACAAGTAGTGGATACATGAACTGCAAATATATAAGCGTTAATAGTAGACCAACAAAACTCAACACGACAAAATACGAAACTGCTTCCTTCCAATCTATCTTTGAGATATTTGATGAGAAAAACTTGCGGGGTGAAGCAAGAACTCTTTTAACATCCTTGTTAATTTTGGATATATTAAACGTGAACTCCATATTTTTAGTATACTATACAGATATGAGAATTGACATATTATCACTGTTTCCAAGTATGTTTGTTGGTCCTTTTGACACATCTATGCTTAAAAAAGCTAAAGATAGAAATGTAGTTGATATACAGATACACGATTTGCGCAATTGGGCAGACAATAAACATAAGCAAGTTGACGATAGACCATTTGGTGGAGGTCCAGGAATGGTCTTAATGGTGGAGCCACTCTATAAAGCAATCACTGATCTGAGCAGTGATACTACTCATAAAATATTACTTAGCCCAAGAGGAAAGGTCTTTGCTCAAAAAAGAGCAGTTGAATTATCCAAAAAAAATCATATTCTCCTAATTGCTGGGCACTATGAGGGGTTTGATGAGCGAGTAAGAAAATATCTTATTGATGAAGAGCTCTCTATTGGTCAATATGTGCTTACTGGTGGAGAGATTCCAGCGATGGTAATTACAGATGCTGTCGTTAGGCATCTGCCTGGCGTGCTGGAAGAAGAAGCAAAGCAATCAGAATCTTTTATGGAAGGTGGCTCACTCGATTACCCTGTCTATACTCGTCCTCAAGAGTTTAATGGATGGGAAGTTCCAGAGGTACTTCTCTCAGGAAACCACTCCGAAATAGAAAAGTGGAGAAAAGAAAATAGTTAATTTTCTCAAGCAATTCTCAGATTAAACATTTATAATTTTCTTTTTTATGATAACGTTGACAAGTAGCCTCAGTTTTCATAAAATATATCCTCTAATTAATAATTATATACAAGAGATTAGTTCACTGCCACAGTTCTCCTAATACTAAAATTTATAATGACATACTTATATCTAAAAGCTCGCAGTGCGACTAAAATTTTTTTTAGACTCATTCTAGTACTCTCAATATTTGCATTCTCAACACTTCTAGGAATAGTAATTGGTGTCGCAATCACGTATACAACGATAGAGGCAATTGTTATCACACTCACCACTTTATTCATGGCACAAAGTATATTTACACTTTTGTGGATGCTTTATGCATGGGAAGATCCAGAAAATGTACATAAAGACAGATCACCATTAGTCTTTTACCCACCTCAATTGTCTTTTACAGCTCTCGTCCCTGCTAGACACGAAGACGGTGTAATTGAGGACACGATCCAGGCAATTAATAGCATTCACTACCCAGAACACCTGAAAGAAATACTTATTCTTTGTAAAAACGATGATATCAAGACTATTCAAAAAGCAAGATCTGTAATGCGCATACTTAAAAAGAAGACTATTAAGCTTGTTATATTTGATGATGAGCCGATAAATAAGCCCCATGCTCTTAACTACGGTCTAGATGAAGCATCCAATGAGGTAATTGTTATCTTTGATGCAGAAGATCAGCCACATAAAGATATATATAAGGTTGCTAATACGGTAATGTTAAGAGATAAAGCTGATGTACTTCAAGCTGGTGTTCAGCTTATGAATTTTACCTCTCGATGGTTTTCGGCACTCAATTGCATGGAATACTTCTTCTGGTTTAAGTCTGGCCTACACTTTTTCTCAAAAATAGGTAAAGCAACTCCTCTTGGTGGGAATACGGTCTTCTTTAAAACAAATTGGCTAAAGCATATAGGTGGGTGGGATGAAGAATGCCTGACAGAAGATGCTGATATTGGATTTCGGCTTATTGAAGCTGGAGCTCGTGTGCGCATTACATATGACGAGGCACACACAACGCATGAGGAGACACCAACAACAGTAAAGGAATTTATAAAACAAAGAACAAGATGGAATCAAGGTTTTCTACAAATCTTGTTCAAAGGAAGTTGGCTGCGAATGCCAATGTTTAAACAAAAAATCACTTCTCTTTACGTAATATTATCACCGCTTTTTCAATCAATGATGTTTCTTTATATTCCTTTTGCTTTATTAATTGCGCTTTTTGTAAAAATGTCAGTAATTGTATCTTTGTATACGTTCATCCCCTTCTTGTTATTAGGACTACAAATATCTACTAATATCATCGGATTATACGAGTTCACGAAAGCGTACAAACTAAAGTTTCCGCTCTACATGCCATTTCTTATACTCTTAGTCTATTTTCCTTATCAGCTCATGCTCATGTTCGCAGCATTCAGAGCATTCTTTAGGTACGTATTCTCAAAAAATACATGGGAAAAAACCTTGCATATCAACGCACACAGAAAAACAATAAACTCATATGCATAAAAAAATCTTATCATTTATAAAAAAACACCAGGAACTAATATTGCTGATTATAGTTCTTATTATTGCTGGAGTGACTCATGCACATAATATGTTCAATTTTCCCTTTTTCGAGAATGACGAAGGAACATATATGGCACAAGCTTGGTCATTTTTAACAGAGGGTAAGTTGGCGCCATATACATATTGGTATGATCATGCTCCTGCTGGGTGGATATTTACCTCACTTTGGATTTTTCTTACAGGTGGCCTGTTCACTTTTGGTTTTTCTTTGAATTCTGGCCGTATTTTTATGCTGTTATTACATGTCGCTTCAACATTCTTTTTATATAAAATTACGAAAAAAATGACTAAGCAAGATTTTGCTGCAGTTATTGCTACTTTAATATTTTCGTTCTCACCTTTAGCTGTATATTTTCAAAGAAGACTACTTCTAGATAATATAATGACCTTTTGGCTCTTATTCTCTATCTTTCTAATTTATGTTCCCAAGAAGAAGCTCTCTTGGTTGTTATTAAGCGCTATAACATTTGCAATTTCGGTACTTACAAAAGAGAATGCGATTTTCTTTTTACCTGTATTACTGTACTTCATTTATATTGAGACTGATACACACAATAGAACATTTGCAATTTTCAAATGGTTGATACTCTGTGGAGGTATTATTTCTTTGTATCCACTGTATGCCTTGCTTAAGGCAGAGCTTTTTCCATATGGAAGTTTTTTTTCACCTCCATATGAACATGTTAGCTTGTTAGGTACTTTAAAAGCACAGGCTTCTCGCGGGACTGGTCTTCCATTTTGGGTACCAGGTAGTGATTTTCGTGACAATGTTGAATACTGGTTTACTCAGGATAAGTTATTAATTATTAGTGGATTCATGGCATTTATAATTAATCTCATTTTGGCCTTCTTTAAAAAAGAAAATAGACAGGCTTTTATACTTACACTGCCAATTGTTTTATTCTTAATAAGTGGAAAGCTTGTTATAAATTTCTATGTAATACCACTTATACCATTTTTCGCGCTTTGTATTGCTGTTTTGTTGTCACAGATGCTTCTACTATTGAAAAAGGTACATATAGCTGCTCCATTCATAGCATTTACAATTATTGTAATTGTCAGCGGAAAATATTATATAGCAAATACTAAAGCGGTCTTTAGTAAAGATGAAACAGGCAAACAAATCGAAGCAGTTAATTGGATAAAAGAAAACCTAGAGCCCGATAGCAACATCTCAATAGATTTTTACTCATATCTTGATCTTTCTGAAAGTCGATTTGAAGGTGATCCAACGTTTGATAATGCAGAATGGTTTTGGAAAGTTGAATTGGATCCAGATATTAGGGATAAAAAATTTAGTACTGACCCTGAGAAACTAGATTATGTTATGGTAACAGCTGAAGTACAAAGGCAGTTGAAAGGGTATTCTGAAGATATATCCTTATTAAGAAATTTCCTTAAAAATGCAACTATTACGAAAGAGTTCGCAAATGAAAGTGATTTTAACTTTAAACTAAAACTTTTTGATCAAGATTATCCAAATGGTGATTGGGTGGTTTTATATAGAAAGACAACATCTAATGATTATCTTCAATCATCGTGGAAATACTACAAACAGAGGTTTATCGTTGATCGACAATATACTGTTGATCCTGCAAACAACTTAACAACCTCTGAAGGACAGTCATATGCACTTCTCCGTGCTGTGTGGATGAATGACCAAGAAACCTTTGATAGTGTATGGAACTGGACGAAAGAACATATGCAAAATGGTAACAAGATTTTTGCCTGGAAGTATGAAGATGGAGCAATTACAGATAAAGGGACAGCTACTGACGCTGATACAGATATTGCGCTTGCTTTAATCTTTGCAAGCAAACAATGGCATGATCAAACGTACTTAGTAGAATCACAAGAAGTCCTTCAAGGTATATGGGAGAATGAGGTATCAGAGTTTGATGGAAGATCATATATCTTACCTGGAGACTGGGCCCAAGAAAAAGAAACACTTATCACCAACCCATCATATTTATCACCTTATGCATATAAAATCTTTGCAGAAGTTGATCAGGATCATAACTGGCACGAAATTGTGTATACATCATACAACGTACTTGAAAAATGTATGAATGCGAATTTTGGTGACGAAGAAACAGTACATCTTCCACCAAACTGGTGTGCCTTTGATACCAGCCTTAATGCTGTTGCATCAACAGAAGAGGGATTACAATCCACAGATTACTCGTACGATGCTATTCGTACTATGTGGAGGCTTGCGCTTGATTACATATGGTATCAAGATCCAAGAGCAAAGGATCTACTCGAACTTAGCAGTAACTTTCTCGCACAAAAATGGATTGATGATCAGAAAATAGTTGTGGGTTATACATATGACGGACGTGACTGGGAACAGTATGAATCAGTTCTTGGATACGCGATTAACTTATCAAACTTTGTAGTAACGAATACGGATATTGCAGATAGTATCTATGAGATCAAGATTGCAGATAAATTTTATGAGGATTTTGATGCGGGAAAACATTATTGGGAAGATCCAAATAACTACTATACTCAAAACTGGGCGTGGTTTGGTACAGCGTTATATTCAGACCATCTTCCTAATCTCTGGAAGAAGTAACTATTTAAGTAGTGCAGTTACGACGAATCTTTTAGAATCCAAAAAGCCAGAACACGTGTACAATGTGATTCTTGTATCTTTTGTATTTTTTAAGATAGATGTGTCGTTTGGGGTAACTTCTTGAGTATACGTAATTTCAAAATCCTTTGTTGAACCGTCTGCATATATAATCTGAATCGTCTGTCCTGGCTTTGCCTTAGGTAAGTTTTTTAATATGCTTCCCCAGTTATGTCCATAGAGTACACTATTACCTATCTCTCCAGGTTGTACAGTAGAGTTAAGGTATGAAACACCTTCAGACGTAGTTTCCCACCTATCTTCAAAGTAATTTGCTTCAATAATTGGAAGTCGTATACCAAGGTCTTGAATTACTAGTCCAATTGGATCTGAATCTTGAACTTGAGTATTTTTCTCAACTACAACATATTCTGCAGCAGCATTGAACTTGAGTCTGTTTGGATTATTTCGCTGCCAGTATGTGTAACTAGCAATAGTAATGATAAGAACACCTATCACAACGAGAAGTTTTGATAATAATTGCATAGTAGTAGTTACTTACTTCTTCTGAGGATTAGTCCTCCAGATATACAAGCAACACCTAGTGATAGCCATGCTATAACAAATTTATTATCTCCAGTTGCTGCTAACCCTAATACTGCTCCACCTATACCAGGAGCTTCAGTTGATGAAGAGAGAACTTCACCAGAATCATCAGAATTTTCTGAGTCTTTACATGAATAATCATTGTTTTTAGCAAGATAAGGAGCATTATCAAGACCCCAGCCTGCACCGTCTGCGACAAAAATCCAACCCTGTTTGATAAGTGAGTCAATATCATTTTGAGATAGATCACTTACTTTCCACCAATTTGTTTGAATACCACCGCCATTATCAGCACAAAAACACTGTAACAGTGATGTGTCTGATAGTGTGTATACTTCATCACTGCCAGAAAAAAGATGATCTTCACCTACTATTCCATGATCACCCTCATCGTATCGAACCTTTAGGATGCCTTCAGGATTTGAACATGTTGGGTAATCAGGTGCTGAATACGCAAATGCAGCCTGAGCTGAAGCAACGAGTATTACAGCTGATAGTATAGTAGAAATGATGTATTTCATGATATTTATAGTTATTATATATAGGATTATACTATAATAGTATTTTGAAGTCAAATAGATAGACTATAGTCCTTAATCATTTGGATAAGCTGTTGATCTCCAGGATCGTATGGGGAGATACCAAAGCTATCATCAATTGTAAGTGACCAATTCCACAGTAACACTCCATCTACTTGATTCTCTTCAAATATCGAGAAAAGGTTCTTGTAAATAGTCTCACGATCAAGGCCATATGTCTCTGCTGGATTTTTAGAATAACCAACTTCCTCTATCAATAATGGCTTATCAAAACGTACTGACGATTCAACCCAATCTTTGATAACAGGATGATCAAAAGTTGCAGTAAGGTCAATTTCATCAGGGATATAGTAATGAGCTGTTACAGCACTATTGAGCTGTAGTCCAGCAACTTCATGGAGCCAAGGACCCGTATGAGTTGAAGTATAAAGTGATTCTGGTACAAATCCTTCGTGTCCAGTCAATATCATATGCCCTTTATCAAACTGATGAATATACTCCATCATATCTTCAAGCCAATTTGTGACAATATAGTCTGTCTCAAAATTAGCTGCACGCGGCTCATTCATTAGCTCCCAGGCCATAATCACGGGATCTTCTTTGTATTTCTTCTCACTAATTGAGTTTTCTCTGGTAACAATCGTTCCGACAAACTTCTCATAAAGATCACGGATTTCTGGATCCGTGTAAAAAGTATTTAGATCCAGCGGTGTCTGGTACTCATTATTTGTCCACTCTAGGTATCGAGCAATACCACCATAATCAGACCAGTAATTAGAAAGAGTAACAATCAATTTCATATCAAGCTGATCTGCTGTCACCATTATTTGATCAAGAATCTTAAGTCGCTCTTCTTCATATACACCTGGTTCTGGCTGTATACTCGTTTCAAATCCCTCACCAAATGCCCAAAATCTAATAACATCAATTCCAGAATCCTTAGCTGTAGTCATAACCTCAAAGATTTCCTTTGGAGTTTTATACATCAAATCATATGAATTCACTCCTATAAACTTAAATGGTTCATCATCTATCCAGAAATCCCCAGCACGCTCGTAGACAAAGTCCCGTGGAACATCCTTCCTTTCATACACATTTAAGTGCTCAAATTTAGCACGAATGTTGTAGTCTTCTAAGAACATAGAGTCGCCTTCTTTAATAAGCGCATCATAGACAGGATCACCAATATCTCCATTTGCCATTACGATCCATCGCGCATAGACACTTGGATTATCAAGCGAAGTTTCCCAGTATTTTCCAGTACCTTCATGGATAAATTGTCTCATAGGAAGGCCTGTGCTAAACGCCATCGCATTATTAAAAGAGATAGATGTAAGAATAAGATCTTCCTTATCAGTAACATGCTGCGCAACCCATTCACTTACATCTCCAACTTCAAGAGATGAAGTACCAATGACACCATCTGTAAGAGTTATAATGTCGTTTGTTGATAGAAATACCAATGGCTGAACAACAATAAGAATTGTAAGTATGACTTTGTACACAATATCTTTCGAAGCAAGAAAACCTGCAAAATAAGCAACTGCAGGTAGAATCATCAGACCATATCGAACATTGAACCACAAACCTTTGGCTCCTTCTGTTGCCTCAAATCCAAGCTCTGGAAGTACTAAAATAGAATGACCAAAATATAGTGAGATTACATGAAAGACTAGTGGAACTAACAGTGTGTAGATCGCCAATGACTTAATCGATATCTTTTTTGAAAAGATATACCAAATTACTCCAACTATCGCGAAGAGTAATATAAGCAGGCCAGCATTGTGAACCATAGCCCACCAGAAAGCCTTTAGAGACAGTGGCAAGTCATGTTTAGTAAGAAGGGACCCAGCTTCCTCAATTCTATCTTGCTGTGCTTTCGCCGAAAATGGACCAAAAGCAAAGTACATTGGGTCACCGAAAATTAATAGGTTCCATAATAGCCATAAGAATACACCTAGGAATCCTAGTGATGAAAACATAACCAACTTACCTTCAATCTCACTTTTTTTATTCCAGAGCTTAATTGCATTTTCTCTTAAAGATAGCTTTGTGCTAATTGCTTTTAGCACTTCAATCAAAAAAACTACACCAACTATAGAGAGCAATAAAAACCATCCATCATAACGAGTTAGTGTTGCTAAAAACACAAACCCAGCTGTTTTTAGAAAATCAACAAGTTTGTTAGCAACAACCCAGCGATAAAGATAAAAAGATGTTGCAGTAAAGAAAAGCAGCAGTGGCAACTCTGTCATCGGGGTCGACTGCATATATAACACATTTAGATTTGTCGCAAAAACAATTGTTCCAAGTACTGCCGCTACAGTATCGTTGACAGAATCTTTGAGTAGCCTGTATATATATATATTTGAAAGCACGAATGCAATCATACTAAAAATAGCCCCGGCCAAGCCTGTATGCCAAAGCCAATTATTCCAGACGAGCGTTAAGGTCAAAACGTGTGTTAAAGGTAACCAAACAGATCCTATTTGAGCTAGTCCAGGCTTTAGATTATCAACTACAAGTCTCGCCATATTCATATGAGCACGAGCATCATTGTAAGCGACAACATAATCTAGCTTGTATACGATATACATACTGGCAACGCTTATTGCAACAATCAGTGCAAGGCCTACATATTCAGAAATTGTAATCTGAGGCTTTTTGACACGAAAATGTATATTTGGATGTAGTATTTTCTTAATTTTCTTCATTGTGTACGTTTACGGCGACTAGATAAACTGCATAACTTAGTGACAAAATAATTCCACACAAAGCCATGTAAAATGTTGTGGAATCGACTGTAGAAAATATATTCTTATAAGCAAAAGATTCTAGGTGGTTACGTCCAAGGACATCAATTGCATACTGAATTGTTGGATCTGTGCGTAAACCTATTGCCTCATGTACGGGTGGTATAAGAGTTGTCGTCAATGCGCCCAAAACATGTATTGTCACACCGACTGTGAAGCCAATAAGCATGAGACTATTAAAAATAAAGCTTTTGCTGAAGCGAGCAATCGCAGAGGCAATACATATGCTTGACAACGCATATGTAAATATAAGGTAACGAGATCCAAATGAATATCCACCCCATACATCAGAAAAAGTAGCATATATAAAGATGTTTGCCAGTATCGCTCCTATAAGTGTCTGAGTGAGTCTCTTATTTTGCGTATACAAACGAGGTAATCCGAGCAACGAAAGATATACAAAAGGTGAAAAGAACAAAATGCTTCTCTCAAATCCAAATAGCAGTATCACAAGACCTCTATGTAGTTGCGTAATATCAAACGGTAGAGTAGGCACTTGATTAAGAACAACAGATGTAAAACGAGACGAATCTCCTATGGTATATCGAGGTAAGAATTGTCCGACTGAAAGTATATTTCCAGATGATAAGAAATTATATGACAAGTACAGTACTACTGGAACAATGACAGTGAGAGCAGCGAGCATTCTCACACAATGAATATCCGCCGAGAATGAAAGCCTATTGTCCTTTATGACTATTAGTTCAGTGAAGACGAGATATATGACAAATGGTAATAGCAATATGACATTTGGAATATCGAGCAACGCTGAGAAACCATACAGCAACCAAAATAGAATATGTTTAGTAGTAGAAGGTTTTTCAAGTAATAAACCAATTAGCAGTAATGCGATCATTGCAGTAAGCTGATGCTGGGTAATCAAATATGAATATGGCAAACTCGCTGTTGCGAAAACAAACGCAATTGAACTAAAGAGACCGATCCAACGATTAATCTTCAAACGTGAGGTGACGTAGATAATAAGTAAACAATTTATAAATGTAACAAAACTCATAAAAGCATATGTAGAAAGCTGACCAATATTAAACGCAGTTCCGAGCCAATACACCGGCGCAGATACGAGAGCTGCTGCTGGTGGGAAAATTGAAACATACCCATTTGATGACCTTGCTACGTCAGGTGATCCAAAATCAGCAAGCTGTTTAGGTAAATCAAGTCGTGAGTATTCAACAACACTAAGTATCAACGCATATCTTCCTTTAGATATAGAAGATTCAAAAGCTTGACCCAATTTATCATTACTATCGGCTTGCACATAACCGTTTCCATAGTCTCCCTTAACAAACACTAGAAGTAGTATAAACACTATCAACAAGCTCAATGCATATGCTATGTTTGCAAAAAAATGTTTGGTAAAAATATTATTTAACATGAGTGATGATTATACTATAAGATTACTTCGAGGTCAAAAGGTTATAAAACTTGTCCATTCCTGCCGCGACATTACTCCAAAGATTCTTTTTTACTTCCTCTCTGTTATTCTGTGACATTTCCTTAATCTTTTTACTATCAAGTTTTCCAATCAAGAATTCTATTTTTCTGGCCAAAGCGACAGAATCTTTTGTTTCTACTAGATAGCCGTTTCTATTATCTTGTATCAAGAATGGCAACGCAGTATTGTCAGCAACTATTGGGACTTTCCCTTGACTTAGTGCCTCATGGACAACATTGCAGAAACTTTCCCATATTGCCATATGCACCATTGTAAGAGAATGCTTTATTACATAGAATTTATCAAAGCCCTTGATAACTCCTGTAAAAATAACTCGATCTTCTATCTTGAGTCCTTTAGCCAATTGAATGAGAGACTGTCGATATCCATCGTCTTCATGAACTGGACCAACAATTATAAATTTAATTGATGTATCACTCAGAAGTGAAAGTGCTTTTATTGTAGTCTCGTAATTTTTAATCGGATAAATTCTGCCAATTTGCACTAAATAATTCCCCCAGCTCTTAACTTGATCTTTAATCTCTTTGGATGCTTTTGCATCGACATCCATATAGGCTTCGGATTCGATACCATTCGGAATAACACGGATTATACTTGGCCTAATAAAACGCTTTATCATCCAATACTTCTCCCACTCAGACACCGCACGAACACCATCGACGGAAAGGTTAATCATAAGAGCACCGACTGTAAAGTGATATATGCGCTTTATCGTTGCTTGCCAAAATGGGAAGACTCTCCATTCAGGATTATATCCACCATGTGGAGTTATTACTAACGCATAGTGTTTCTTGCCAATAATCTTAAAAAATAATGTGTACAGCATAATCAAAAAATGAGGGAAAATATTAAAGTTGTGGAGCGCAACAATATCTGTATGTTGCCAATCTATATCTGGCCAAAAGCCAAACAGCCCAAAAGGTTTTCTGTGAATACGAATACCACGATGAGATTCACTTTTTTTGAACACATTCTTCTCAGTCAATGAATCAACTGATGTATGAGCATGTACGTCCCATCCCTTTTTAGTAAGGACACTATAAGTTTCAAGCATATTAACCTCTATACCAGCTGTAACTGGATAGAAGTATTTTTCAACTAAGTCTATTCTCTTCTTCATTTTTTAATCGCCTTTATGCCTAAGATAAATGGATATTCAGGATCTTTCTTGTCAAAAACTTTTTCATCAATATCTTCAGCAGCCATTCCCATCCAGAAAGCTAATCCTGTATGGAAATTTCCAAACTCAGAAATAGTCACATTGTTTGCACCAAATACTTTCGAAAAGGCATATTTAGCACCAAGTGGATTAAACCTCCAATATGAGCTACTACGTTGATGGAGTGGTGCCATTGCACTAACAGTAGCAAGCAATACTCCACCTGGCTTTAAAATCCTATGGCATTCCAATACAGCTTTCTGGTACTCATCAATAACGCCAAATGTCTGAGTAATAAGTAAACTGTCATATGTATTATCCTTGATACTAGAAAGATCTCTTAAGTCACCAATAATAGTTGCTGACTTGTTGTTTGAATCAATATCTAAAATGTCTATATTGGTGACTTTCTCTGCACCATATTTCTTCGTATAAGCATCAGTATTGATTTCAAGAACATTTCCCCTGATTGATTTTGTGTTGCGTTTAAGAAATTTTTCTATATAGACACGGTCAATTGGCTTTCCTCTATCAAATCCAAACTTCCTACTCATCGGCTTCAGATCACTAATATCTGGCGCAGGTCGTATATTTCTAAATACAAATGCTCGAACTTGTCTAAGTAATCTCAGTAGGTTATTCATAGATATCTGTTAAAAAGTTTCTTAACTATACTTCTCATCGCTACCACTGACGGAGCGAAGCTATATTTAAATTCATTAAAACTGTGTGAGGATGTGTACGCGATTCTAGGAATGGCAAATCTATCAGTCATTAAATTAATCTTTCCATCATCCATTGAGAATGCAATTTTTATGCCAGCTTTTTTCAATTTCTTTTGGATTTCTTTTGTATACCTACCTCTTGGATACGCAAAATATCTAACTTCATGACTGAGTTTTTCAGAAAGAAACTTCACAGACTTGGATGTTTCTTTTTCAACATCAGTGATTCTATAAAAATCAGAATGTGTTGCACTATGGCAGCCGATTGTCCATCCATTTTTCTTAAGAAACTTGATATCTTTAACTGACATGAATTTTCTACCACTTAATCCTATCTGTTTTAGATCAGCATGTGCAATATCACTTAATACAAAAACAATTGGGACAATTCTTTTTTCTTTAAGAAAGTCTGTCACGTTTAACAAAGACTTACACCCATCGTCAAAGGTTAGTAGAACGCTTTTCTCTGGTAAAATTGTATTACTATACAAATAATCTTCAAACTCTTGTGGAGTAATGAATGTGTATCCTGAATTCATAAGATAACTAATATGTTTTTTGAATGTTGAAACCTTTACTGCATGCGGCCATTTTGATGTAGAAATCTCGTGATAGCACATGACAAAGAGCTTGTTCTCTCTACCAATTAGCATATCTATCTTTCCTAGTAAAAGATATGCTGCGTATCTAAGTTTTTTAAAGAGTGTAGTCATGAGATTTTTTTAGAACTAGTTGAAATAGCCCACTTACCTGTTTCTTTACTTTTTGTAAAGAAGCTTACAAGATTCATTGTGTAGTAAATCACGATATACAAAGAAACTTCCAATGGTTTATGTATAAGATGTTTAAGAGTTTTTTCTATTCTTATTTTCAAAGGAAGTGTGTACTCTTTAGACAAAAAATTTTCTTCAAAAAATTCTGCCATATATACCGACGACTTCAAGTATCTTACACTTTGTTTTTTATGATCATGTAAAGAAGCTGGAAGCTGAATATAACAAATAGCATTTGATACATATGCGTAGCGGAAATTATTCTGTTTTGTAACTAGATATGAATATGCATCCTCACCAGGACGATCTTGAAATGTAAATGACGTATATAATCTTTTTGAGAATGCACGTGCCGCACCATGACATGTAAATAGATTATTTCCTTCATTAATAGCTTCATAGATATCATTTTTCAAAATATGGCTTGCGTACAAAATCTTTTGTAGCACGTTTTCCGGCTCAAGCGGCTCGACAATACTCGATGTGAGATCTGCTTTATTATCGAGTATGGGCGTAATAATCTTTTTCAAGAATAATCTATCTTTAATTACAATATCAGCATTAATAAGGACTAAACAGTCAGTATTAGCCATGCTCATAATTTGGTTTTGTCTATATGTAGCTCCTTTCCTTTCTTTCCCATCAATAACCATAATGTTTTTTGATGAGACACTCTCAGCTTCAGAAACTGTAGAATCAGAACTTCCATCTGAGGCAACGATAATCTGTTTTACAACAAATCCATTCGTTTTCTGATTAACAAGTGTGCGAAGAATTTGAGCAATACTTGATTCTTCGTTATATGCTGGTATGCCGATTGTTATTGTCTTCATTGTGATATTTTGCTAACAGCCATATGATAGCCTTCATTGTCTGCATTAGTAGTAATAAGTGATATAAGCTTTGCAGTACTTACTTTCCAACTAAAATTTTTAGCCCACTCATATGCGTTTTCAGAAAATTGCTCACGCATTCTAGTATTTTCAATCATATTTATCATCGCTGTAGAAAACGCACGTACAGATTCCTTCTTAACAAGAATTCCTGTTTTCCCTTCTATAACTGAATCTCTTAATCCCGAAACATCAGAGGCAATAACAGGTGTTTTTGTCGCATTGGCTTCAATTACAGTAATTCCCCAACCCTCAAAACTTGATGGCTGTAGTGCAACCCAAGACTGTGCAAATACTTCTTTTTTCCTTTGCTCGGAGACTTTTCCTAAAAATACGATGCTATCAGTCAGTTTGAGCTTTTTAACAAGCTTTTTAAGTTTATTGGTATGCTCTCCTTCTCCACCAATTGTGAATGTTGCAAGTGGATATTTTTTAACTACTAAACCAAAGGCCTTAATAGCAACATCAATATTCTTATAATGCTTATGTCTACCTATATACACGAAGCTTGGCTGAGTTGTCTTTCTAGATGTACCGAATATGTCACGAGAAATTCCAGGTGTGATAACAGTAATATTATCTTTGTTGTATCCTAGCTTTTTGGAAATTTCTCTTTTTGACGATTCTGATACTGTAATGATCTTTGTATCTCTATATATAACAGGAGCAATAATCGCCTCAACACAACGTGCGATCATGTTTAATGGAAACATAAGATGCTCTTGAAAGACCTGTTGGTGTACATGGTGAAGTATCAAATATGTATCTTTTCTTGAGTAAATCTGTGTAAAAAACGGCACACCATTGGCACTTTCGATAATGATATCAGTCTTTCTACGTAGTTTCAGTATGTAATATACAAAAGCCCAGAAATAGACGGTATAGAAACCACCCCTTCTAATTATATGTACACCATCAATTGTTTCATTTCTTTTTGATTTTCCATCATTTCCACAAAATAAAGTTACATTATGTCCTTCATCTACAAGTTCTTTACCTAAATTATGGATATACTCTTCTGCGCCACCGGCCCACACATGCTTTGTATCTCTCCAGTTAAACATAAGAATATTCATGTAACCTTCTCTGTTCTTGGGAGTTTTAACTCTCTTAAAAACATCAAATAGATCCTCTATATTTGAGAAAAGTACATTTCCATAGACTGCAAACAAATGAGTAATCATTACAGTGAGTAACAGTAATGTACCTAGAAAACCAACAATATTTGTAATTGCTGCAACATTTGTTCCAAATTTAATAATAAGTAATATTTCTGTTATGGCGAATGCAAGTGCTATCACAGGAAGAACATAATTATCTCTAATCTGATGATAAGCGACGACACTCATTGCAATCGCGAAAGAAGCCATACCTAGAGCGTATACGGGAGCATATTGAGTTATAGCAAGCGCTTTTTCACCAAATACGAAAGGCATAAAGTATTTGCCTAGTAATCCAACAATAATAAATCCAGCATAGCTTACAAGTGAGACCAGGCTCAGTAATCCATAAAAAGATTTTTTTGGATCCTTTCCTTCACCAAGCTTTTTACTTACAATTGGATCAATAAACTCAGCAAATAAGCTTCCTAGGAAATAGACTATTTTCCCAGCAAGTGATAACAGTGCGTAATTTCCAGCCTCTACTGGAGACAATAAATACTTCGCAAGAATAACATCAACGCTTAAGAAGGTAATTATTGTGAGTTTTGTTAGTATTGAGCTTCCAAAGAATATAGATGGAAACTTCTGATCTTCTATCTCGGCATCTGACTTTGGTGTATTTTCTGACTTGATAAGAGTAATTGATATCCAACCAACCAGAAATGCAGCAACTAATCCAATTGGAGCCGCGGCATACACATATGTAGATAGATTAAGTTCAATAATTAGGATAGCAGCTATCAATTTTACTATCGACTCAATAAGGACAAGTGCAGCTAATGTATTAAACTTAATGCTACCTCTCAAAAAACCTTGATCTACCGATGTTAAAAATGAGATAGGCCAGATCGGTGTAAAGAGTATGAATGGGAGTAGTGAGTCTGATTGGAATACTCGTGAAAGGAAAGGTATAGCGACGATCCAAGCTGATACTATAAGTATACCCGCAATAAAGCTACTAAACCGTACTCTTCTCCAGAATGTTTTCTCTATAGACCCTCGTAAACCTAACAAATATGCAGCTTTATATGTCACCGTTCGCCCTATTGAACTTGTAATAATGCTTGATACGGAAAAGAGATTCCCAATAAGAGCAATCAACCCAAACTCAACAACCGGGAGTGCTCTTCCCAAGAAAGCGTTGTAAATAAGATTAAGAATATTAGCAACACCTGAGGCAATCACAAGAGCACCTCCACTTGTAAGTGTTATGTTTCTTGCTTTATTAATTGTTCGGACTGTTTTCAGAGGTAACTCCATCGGCAAACCAATTGCCGATCTCTTATTAGACAAATGGAGTCCATGATGTGTTTTTTCCCAATAATGTGGCTTCACAATCAACTGGTAAAAAGCAATAAACGCAGAGATAGAATTCATAATCCAATAGAAAGGAACCATAAAAACATATTTGATAAGTGAATAATGACCTCTTTTGGCACATCCAATCATATAGTTATAGATATATAAGAAGTTTCCAAAAATAAGAGTTAATACAGCTATATAAAATATCCAGCCTGGATATAAAGCCTCAATAGCTGGGCCAACGTATTTGTAAGCTGCGAAATATGCGATTGTAGTAGCCCACAAAAATGGGTTAATTACCATGAAGCTAATTCTCATACCAATAATTAGTTGAAACGTAAACGCATGAATTCCATGTGTTCTAAAGAAAGAAATCGGATTTCTCATATGAACAAGATATGTCTGCAGGTAACCTTTTATCCAACGTGAACGCTGCCTTAACCAGTTTTTAACGTTACTATTAGCTTCTTCAAGAGTTGTAGAGTCTACGAGAGCTGTCTTGTATCCAGCTTTGAACAATCTTGCACCAAGATCACAATCTTCAGTCACATTAAAAGGATCCCACCCATGAATTGCTTTCAGCTCCTTTGCTTTAAAGTGATTACTTGTCCCCCCAAGTGGAATGGTTGATTCAATTGATTGAAGTCCTGGCAACATAATATCGAACCACAGTGAATACTCTGCTGTAAAAAGTCTAGTGAGCCAATTTTGATGTGGATTAAAATAGTTAAGTTTTGATTGCAAACAGACAACATTATCTGGCAAAGTTTCAAATCCTAAATACACTTTCTTTAACTGAAGTGGGTCTGGTTTGTCTTCAGCATCATAAATAACAACAATTTCTCCATTACTTATTGCAAGACCATAATTACATGCTTTTGGTTTTGTTTTGGGCATTGAATGCGGAACAACGACTACTTTCATAAAGTCGGGAAGATCAATCCTCTTCGCTGCATTTTGAGTTTCATCGTCATCTTCTTCCAGAAGGAGTAATACTTCAAGCTTTGATTTAGGCCAATCTAAAGACTGTATATTTGTAATCAACTCTTCTAAGACGTCCCCTTCCTTATACATTGGCACCAATACTGTATAGAGTGGTAAGTCCTTATCTTCTAATTTTGAGATCTGTTTATCTGAGAATGTTAGCTCTGGTGGATGGTGTAAGCTCTTTAGTAGCACAAATACACTGAATAACATATCGGTGAAATATAGTGTCGTGAGCACACCAATGAATGCCAACAGTGTTGATAGTGGGCTAACTACTAAACCAGCTAACAGAAAGGCAATAAGCATGCCAATAAATGTCTTTTGACCTTGCGTAAATGTAACAATCGCAGATAAATTATGTGGAAGCGATGTATGTGTTGTATATTTGTTACGCTTATACATCAGACCATTTCCTATTGGACCGTCATCAACACTGCAGTATGAATATACTTTTGAAGGTGACAATCTCAACCTTAATGCAGTTAAGGCAACCTCAAGGGAAGTAGATATATAATCTACTTTAGATGTACCATCTTTTCTTTCAGAGAACTCAATATCTACCTCTTCAATTTCAAATCCCATATCAACAGCTGTCTTTAAGAGAGGCATATCAAAAGCCCAGGGTTTTATAGAAGACAGATCCATATTGTCAAATATTTCTTTTCTGAATACTTTCAAACCACTTTGAACATCGCAATTAAGCCCAAGTAATACTTTTCCAAATATAAATGTGTTTGCTTTAGAAATAAACTTGCGTAAAAATGATGTATTATGAGTTACTCTTCTGCCTACGACTATTCCTTTTTCCTCCGCAATTGAAAGCATTTCAGGCAATACTTCAGGTGGATATTGTAAGTCACCATCAATCATAGCTATATATTCAGCTCCCGAATCCTGAGCTGCCTCAATAATCGAATAAGCTTTGCCAGGAGCACCTCGTTTTTTATGAATAGACAAATGCTTGTATTTTCGTTGTATTTTCCGTAACACTTCAAGTGTTTTGTCTGTTGAAGGATCGACAACAAAAGTAATCTTATAACTCTTTTCTGAGTTCGTAAAAGCAGCCGCAATTCTTGCAGCCATAGGCTCTACACTTTTTTCTTCATTTCTGACAGGAACAATTATCTCTATCATATACTACAATTATAGGTTAAATTTATTTGGATATAGTATTATACTAGGGGATTACACAATATGCAAATGAGGCTATTCGTATTTTCTAATCCAATATATCCTTTTAATACTCTAAAAAAATGTCCACAGAGTAGCCAATCCTCAATTGCACAGCATCCTATGGGATAATGACTATCAACTTATCACATTGGGGTTAGCAACAATTAAATATCGTTATTTTAGTAGGTATACATAGATTCCATACCACTATTAAGGGCTACGCCTTTCATTGTGGGTAATTCTATAATTCATTATATAACTTGGCAATGGCGAATTAGTTATCGCGTTACATCCAAAAAACAACAGATAGAAGCATTATAAGGCCAATAAGTGCAACGAATATGTACTCAGATAAAATCTTCACAGTTATGTCTTTATGAATAGTATGGTGGATTGCTCCCCAGACGACATATGCAATAGAAACTGCAAAGGAAACAGCAATCAGAAGTGTTTTTTCATAGTAAAACTGTGTAAAAGCAAGAGCTGTGAAAAACAGCATTCCTACTAGCGGTAGATAGTGTGAAAAATGTTTAAAAGAATGTTTCATAATTTATATAATTTCCCCTGCTCTCGCGATTATTAATATTATTATCAATGTAATAAGAAAACTCAGATGAGCAAATCTTCTACCTGCCGGTCTTGTTATTCCTCTGCGCTCAATCTCTATGACGTCTATTACAAGTACAATACTTAATATACTTACAACAAACAATGCTATATATTTACTTGCCGAGAAGGGTGAAACAAGCGGTGTCGTGTTAATTTCAATTGGCTTGCGAGCCTCAGTCTGATCATCAACAGTGTCAGGTTCTTGTGCATTTGCTGAAGGAATAAAGTCTTCAGAAGATGTTTGCTCTTGAGCAGCAGCAACAACAGGGACAACAGCAGGTGCTTCAGAAGGTGTACCAAAAAGTTGAACAATAATAGTTGTATCCACGCCATCTAAAGTACCTTCCACAACGGCAACACCTATTTCTTTGTATTTATCAGATAGCATATTATCTCGATGAGATGGTGATGCCATCCACGCATTAACAGCAGATACCGGATTAGAAAAATCACGAGCAAGATTCTCTCCGGCATACCGATATGAATAACCAACGTTTGCGAAAAAATCCCAAGGCTCAGTTCCATCCGGACCTACATGTGACCAATAATTATTAGCAATCATGTTTTCACCTTTCAGTCGGGCAGCTTCCGATAAAACATCGCTATATACTAACTGACCAACGCCTACTTCGCTTCTTTTCTGATTTGTCAGCGTAATTACTTCACTTGTAGATATATTTGATGCATATCCTAATACAGACCCGCTATAACCCGCTCCAAATCTAAGCAAAAACTGTGCACCTATTAGTACTGTAGTAATTATAAGAAGAGACTGAAAATGAAATAGTCGAGGAGTGTAGTTATTCGACGCATGAGGAACGAATAAATGTCTGAGCAGTTTAATTGTTTTCATCTTACGTAATCATTCTAACCTAATTAAAGAATTAATAAAATATTGTATAAAAAAAGAGTTGCCCGATATATGACTATATACGGGCAGCCCTCTTTAATATGTCCACGCAAGCAAGCCGTTAATGGACTTACCCTGGCCTGCTTTTAGCGTTGGACACTGATATCGGTTGTAAGCTCACCAGATGCAGAAGCTACAACACGACCATCTGCACCTACCATAACTGAGTAACCAGTATCAGCAGTTATACCAGTAGATGGATCCTCTGGCATAGCAGCAATGTATGTAGGTACGATTGGATCGTCAGGGAGAGAATCAGCATCTGTTCCATCGGCTGATCCTGCAGCTCCTAGATCAAAACATCCGCCACCAGAACCAATACATGTTGATGTTAGTGGGAAGTTGGATGTTGTATCATCGTTGTCTGTATCAGGTAGATTACCATCGTGCTCTGCAGCAAACTGATAAATTGCATTGGTAATTTGCAATAGATCGCTTCGCCTTTGAGTATCACGTGTTTGAGCGAATTGTCGTCCTGGGTTGACAGCAACCAACACCACGGCAGCCAGAATACCAATGATTCCGATCACGACCAACAGCTCAATAAGTGTAAAACCTGATTTAGCAGTACCTTTTAGTTTATTCATAAATTATTCACCTCCTTCTCTTCTTCTTCTATTATTACAAAATCTTCTATACCTAAGTCAAGCGGAACTATTGTTTTTTTATCAATAATCTCTATAGCGTTGTCAATTGTTGTCTTATCAATACGAGGAGTAGATGCTTGAAAAAGCGCCTCATCTACTTGTCCTGCAAGTGTTAGAGATGAAAAGATTGTCCGCAACGTAATAATAACCATTGCAGCAAGGATTATGAGTGCAATACCAAACATATAATAGAACCGGTCAATTTTCATTAAATTCTTCATCGACGTATAAGAACATACCCAGCCTTGCTATGTACGAACCATCAGGCTGAGCTTCCAGATTAGCATTAATTGCGCGTAATAAGTAAGGCAGTGCAACAATTTCTTGCTCTGTAGAATTAATATCAGTTATGCTTCCTCTTAATACGACTGATACCGGAAGTCCAACATTTTTATTTGAGTCCACAACTGGGTCTGTCACAGGGAAACTTACTTCACGGAGTACACCTTTTGCTTTTATCTGCTCCATATCACTAATAAAACCAAGAAATCGTGTTTCATCAACAAATGCATCTCTTAGGTTTTCAATGTCGCTACTATACTTCTCCACCTCAGATACAATGACACCTACACTTTGAGTCTCCTCAGCCGCAACCTGCTCACTACGGAGCATTTTAACTTTACTTGCTAAATCAGGAATTTTATTAATCATGTACAAAAGAGCAATAACTAATACCAGATTGATGCTATTGAAGATAATGATCTTTATAAAAGATCGTTTATTTTTATCTTTTGCAAAGCTTGGTGTTGCAAATCTCATTTCTTTTCGTTCCTCTGTTTGTATTGCCTGATTTGGTTGTTTCATAAGCTAAGTTTAATGTTCGATCGCTTTGATGGCTGAGTAAGTGGTACATATGCTGTTTCAAATTCGAAAGTTATGTTTGTTTGTTCTAGCAAGTTGGTAAATGGGAAATCAATAGCAGCAATATCTTCATCTGCCTCTAGATCATCGTGAAAAGTAATCAATGATTGAGGTTGGATTGCATTGCCAAGTATTTTCATAGAGCCATTTTCCATATTAATGGAGATGCTTGATATAGTGATACCGTCATTTTTAAAGCTATAAATGTGATTAATTACTTCTTGATAAGGAGTTATCTGATTATCTATATCAACAATTTTTTTAGCGAGTGCATTTGCTTGGTTAACAGAAGCAACGGCCTGGTTGTACTCAAGTAATGAATCAGAATCTGCGTGACGAGAATAGCTATCAACTTGAAGACTGATTACCATCATTACAAGAAATGCAGCTAGAAAACTTGACCAAGTAATGATCGAAACTATTAGAGTAAGGGTCCATCCTTTGAATATTGTTAGTTGCTTTCTATATGTATCTGCCCACTCTGATGGAAGTAAGTTAATAGTCAGTTCGCTTGCAGGTTCAACTGGATCTTTATGCTGCAGTGAGATTCCTAATAAATAATCTTGAGTTTGCGGAGGAGCTAAATTCCCAACCTTATAGTCGAGAAGTTGAACTGTACGGCCCAGATTATAGTGAAGGTTTGATATAAGATCTTGAGAGATGCCTACACCACCGACATATACATGTTCAATCTGAATATTATTATAATGAGAAATTATTTGAAGTGCGGTACTCACGATAATATTAATACTAGTTGAGGAAACAACTGAGCTTGCCAAAATGTTATGACCTTGTGAAATTACAATAAGTGCTTCTGGTCCATTAAGATAGATTATAAGCTTAGGTTGGTCGTCAACAGCTGTGATACGCGAGATAGAAAGCGAAGGAGTTTCAACAACCAGTGGAGAAAGGCCAGCTGATCCTATGACATCTATATACCCCATCAGCATTTCCTTAATAATTGCGACAACCAGAACAACTACTTTTTCTTTTTCTCGCTTAATTATCTTCCAATCTACAACCATTTCATCAATTGGTGCTGGTAAATATTCTTCCATTTGCCAACCTAACGCTTCATTTATTTCTGAATCAGAAAGATTGGGCAGTTCCAGTGTTTTTGTATACGTTGCAAATTCAGGCACAACAACACCTACAAATTTGTCATGAATTTTATTTTCTTTCCATAAAGATTGTATTGTCTCAACTAGTACCTTAGACTCCATAACCCGATAACTCATGATTACACCAGGTGCGATATTTTTTTGAGCGACCACCTCAACTTTAGTCTTATTGTTGTTAAGCTTAGTCACTAAAATCCGAGTTGGAGTAATGACAACAGATATAAAATTTTTTTGAAATAAATTCAAATTGGGCAGATTCATACTATTATCATTGTATATCATTGTCGCGAATTGAAACAATTTTTAGATAATATATGCAAAATACTATATAATTCAGGTCATTATAAAAACATCAAGAGGTGTTCTTATGCTTTCGCTCTTTCTAAAAATGGTTTACGGTGCATCACCATTGGCCGCTTCGTTTGTTGGAATTGAGTTATTTAATAATAACCTTCAACTTTTAGCATTGATCATCTGGTGGATCTCTGGACTAGTTATTCTTATCTTGATTAGAAATTTTGCTATAAATATACACATAAAAAGGGAGTAACACATGATTGAAGCAATGACTGCATCGTATATATTAATTGCTTTTTTTGCGCTTGAGCATATTAGGGTCTCTACGTTTAGATGCCAACGGCAACGAATATGGAAAACATCATACCACTCTTGTTAACACCCAAGGGTGGTTTTTTTGTTAGAATTAGTCTGTGAGAGCTAACCTGTCCAAAAAAGCTGAAGTGTATATAGGTGTGATTATTGCAGTAGGCGTCTTATTAATGTTGAGTCAGACTATAGTAACAGTAGCTCTCTCAATATATGACTTCACTACAATTAATCGAGTTAGGAATTCTGCTAAAAATATTGCACAAGAAGAACTCGAAATAATTAGAAATACTGAATATGATAATGTTGGCACTGTAGGTGGAATCCCTAGTGGTATATTTCTACAAGAACAAAATGTAGTAAGAAATGGGCAAAATTATGTAGTGAGGACCAGGATTAATTATATTGATGACCCTTTTGATGGTGTTGCTCCAACAGATACACTGGCGACCGATTATAAAAGAGTTCGCGTTGACGTCTCATGGGGTGGAATTCAATCTTCTGATATTAGCACTATTACGATGGTAACAGATATAGCCCCCAAAGGTGTTGAGACTACCGTAGGCGGAGGCACCTTGTCAGTTTTAGTGTTTAACTCAAATGCAGAACCTGTCCCGCAGGCAAGCGTTCACTTATATGCTCCCACACTTGCCACACCGATCGATGCTACCTATTACACGAGTGAAACGGGCATCATAACAATTCCTGGCGCGCCTGTATGTAACTCTTGTTATGAAATTACTGTAACTAAAGATGGATATAGTACGGATAGAACATATTCTGTTTCAGAAGTTTCAAACCCGATTAAACCACATGCAACAGTTCTAGAATCTGAATTAACAGAAATAAGCTTCAGTATTGATTTCTTTGCGTCACTTCAAATAACATCAGTTGATTCAAAAGATAATAACTTTACAATTTTGCCAAATCAGATTATTAAACTCAGAGGAGAAAAAATAATCGGAACAGATAGTCTTGATCAAAATGTATACAAATATGATTATGATATTGTGACTAACTCACTGGGACAACTTGAGATAAAAGAACTTGAGTGGGATAACTATACACTTCTAGAGCCAGATTCATCTAGTATTGATATTGCATATACAAATCCAGTCTCACCACTAAGTATTTTTCCGTCTGAAAATATTAACCTTAACGCAAGTGTGGTTCCAGACACTTCTCATAGTCTCTATGTAGTATTTCAGGATGTAAATGAATCACTGGTATCGTCTGTAAGTGCAACACTAAAAGATTCTTTATCATTTGAAGAAAATGTGATCTCAGGATCAAATGGTGATGTTGATTTTGGTCAGGTATATTTTGAAGGCCTTGAAAACAAAATATATACGCTTGTAGCAACCGCATCTGGTTTTATGCAACATACAACAAATGTCACGGTTAACAACGATACAAAAGAAATAATCATACTTGATACTCAGTAACGCAAATGGAAAATCAATACAACATGGGTTTTACAATAATTGAGGTTAGTATCACAGGCGTATTGCTTGTCGTATTAGGAGCAAGCATATTAGGTTTGCAAAAAATAATAACAGACGCACAGCTTTTTGGCTTTAGAAATGCAGAGTCGGTAGATGATGCGACTTTTGCAATTAACCAGATTTCAAAAGAATTAAGAACATTAAGAAATGCAGACAATGGGAGCTATCCTTTCGTTTATGGAGATGACAACCAAATAACATTTTATGTAGACTACGACTCTGACACGAGAAGTGAAAGAATCAGATACTTTTTAAGTGGTACGACATTATACAAAGGAATCACTGAACCAACCGGATTTCCTGTGTTATACCTATCTGAGAATGAGAATGTCCGAATCATAACAGAAAACGTTGTTAATGGATCAGATCCAATATTTCTATATTTTAATGGGGACTGGCCTGAAGATACGACAAATAATCCGCTGTCCACGCCAGCAAGTTTGTCTGACGTTAAGCTAATAAAAATAAGTTTGACTATCAATACTGATCCAGATTACGAGCGAGAAAACTATGAATTATCAACGTCTGTACAATTGAGAACGCTAAAAAATAATTTATGAAAAAAACACATTACCGTGGAAGTATTACCCCAGCGATACTTGTGATGGCAAGCTCATTTCTTATAGTGGCATATGGATTACTTGCACTACTTGCATTACAAATTGATTCCTCAAACAGACAGATAGCAAGTCAGCAAGCGTTGAATATTGCTGAGGCCGGTATTAATTACTATCGATGGCATCTCGCGCATGACCCACTCGATTACTATGACGGAACAGGCTCTCCAAATATATATACGCATCAGTACAATGATCCAGAAGGCGGCGAAATTGGAGCTTTTAGTCTCGAAATCGAAGAACCTAGCGATGGCTCATCAATTGTAACAATTCGATCAACTGGATGGACTGATAGTGATCCCAATATACAAAGAACAATCGAGGCTAGGTATGGACAAGCCAGCTTAGCAAGATTCTCGTTTTTACAAAACGCCAGCAGCTGGTATGGCTCTGGTATAACAGTCAATGGTCAAGTCCATTCCAACAATGGTATCAGGATGGACGGAACCAACACTTCAACTGTATCAAGTGCACAACAGACCTACACCTGTGGAAGCGAAACAGGTTGCAGCCCATCGACTGAGCAACCTGGAGTTTGGGGCAGCGGTGGCGATCAATCTCTATGGGATTTCCCTGTTCCAGCCGTCGACTTCAACTCAATTTCATTTGATTTTGCAACAATGAGAAATAGTGCTCAATCAGGTGGTCTCTATCTTGGTGATTCAGGAGCAAGAGGATACCATCTGGTATTTAATAGTAATGGTACATTCGATCTACGGAGAGTTAATTACACAAGCTACTATTATGGATATGATGATGTGGATGGGTGTCAAAGAAGATATCAAAGAATCGGGAGTGAAACACTAATTGGTACATTTAGTGTGGATGATAACCCCATTATTTTTGCTGAAGATTACTTGTGGGTGGAAGGAGATGTTCGTGGACGAACCAATGTTGTAGCTGCAAAATTTCCACTAGAAACAAACAATGTTGATATCTGGATCCCAGATAATATTGAGTATACAACATATGATGGTTCAGATGTGCTAGGTCTCATTGCACAAAATGATATTTATTTTGCAAGAGACATCCCTGATGCCTTTCAGATTGATGCAGCGATGCTTGCGCAGACAGGAAAAATTATTCGACACGGATACCTCTGGTGGTGTGGCGGAACATCGCAAGCGGTTAAGGACTCACTTACAATAAATGGTGGTGTGATTTCCTTCAACAAGTCCTATTGGAATTTTGGATCTTCGCCTACATCCGGATTTATCTCTCGTGAAATTAACTACGATGGTAATTTACTCTTTTACCCTCCACCATACTTTCCTACTTCAGGTAATTTTGAATTAATAGACTGGAAGGAAATATAAATTACTGAGGTGTTACAGTAGGTGTCGGAGTAGGCAAACAAAGCTCATTTGTTATAACAGTTCTTCCAGTTTCTAGATTATCCGTACAATCAGGCTGTTTAATCTGAACTTCTGACGGAGTTGCAGTAGGAGAAGGTGTTGGTGTCTTGGGAATTACACAATAGGATAACCTCCAAAATAAACACTCACTAAAAGGAGATCCTCCGCCGTTATATGGAGTAGGCGTTGGAGTAGGATTTGTATTAGATGTTGGAAATGGCGTCGGACTAAAGTATTGATTAATCTCATCATCTCCATCATCATTCTCCTCCTCTGCCTGATCCGGATCAGTTGCATCATCACTCGCTGCATCAACAATTTCATCATCTTGCAAAACATATGTATAAGTGACACCGTTAATAACTACAGTTACAACATTCTGGCCAGGACGTATAATGTCGTTTTCTCCTAAGTAATTGTCTCCAAAATAATTTAAAAATGCAGATGTCTTTTCAGTTCCCCAATAATCGCTGTATGTACCATTGCTTGTCACATAACTAACAGATCCGTCTGACTTCACAGTTAGATTATTACCATCTTTTATTACGCTTACTTCATCAATATTTTTTTGTGGTGTATTAAAGCGAAAGACAGTAAGTAATCCAAAGACAACAATAATACCAACACTTATCCCTACTGTAAGAAATATAATTTTTTTATTCTTCATCTTATTATTGTTATTGTTCCGCAATTGTTGCTTGCAATCCTGTGATAATACTATAAATAGGTGCGATCATAATGACGACCATCGCGCCGACAGCTACTCCAATAACAAGCATGAGAACTGGCTCGATAAGCGATGTCATCTTTTTCAAGCTAAATTCAACTTCTTTTTCATAAAAATCAGCTATTTCATCTAGCACGCTTTCCAATGTACCAGATTGCTCGCCTGCTTTAATAGTTTGAACCATAACAGATGGGAAATATTTTTTGCTTTTGATAATAAGGTCTGAAAGGGACTGACCAGAGGCAATACCTTTTGAAAATCCTTTAGCGACTTGTTGCAACTGTGGGCGAGTAATACTTGCAGCAGATACATCAAGCGCTTCAATAATCGGAACACCGTTTCGCAGAAGGGTTGCAAGTGTTCGTGAATAGCGAGCAATATCAATATGCTGAACAACATTTCTCACAACAGGAAGTGTTGAGATAGATTTGATCATAAGACTACGTGTCGGTTTAATAATAAAAAGCGAAAAAAATGTCACTGCTATTGCTAATGTTGTAAATATCACAAGCCCTTGGTTATTACCAAAAAACTGACCAACGTTAAGAAGTATTTTTGTATAAAAAGGCAATGGAACATCTAGTTTTAGAAATGCTGCTGATAGTCTTGGTAACACAAATATTCCCATCAAGAGTCCATTCCCAAACATTGCAACAACAATTACAGCAGGATACATTAAGGATCCTTTTATTTTCTCAGATAGCTCATGTGTTGTAGAAAGCTGCTTTGCTAAATAATCAAATGATTGTTCAAGCGTCCCAGATTCTTCACCCACACGAACCATCGTGAGAAATACTGGATCAAAATCATCTTTATAATTTGCCAACACAGAAGATATTGTTTTACCTTTTTTCGTTTGATAGCTTACATCCGCAAGTATTTTTTTGAGACGCGCATTTTTTGTTTCTGCACGGATAATCTCAACTCCTTCAGGAAGGCTCATGCCGGATCTAAGCATTGTTGCCATAAAACGACAAAAAGCAGCTTTCTCCGAGACTGAGATACCACCAAACAGGTCACTACCAAATCCTCCTACTTTTTTGATGGTAAACACTTGTATACCTTGCGACTTTAGAGTCTGTGCAGCGCTTGATTTACTTGAGGCTTGAATTGTATCTGAATAGATTGTTCCTCCTTCATATTGTGCTTTGTATGTAAATAATGGCATGGATTATTGTTCTTGAACAACACGTAATACTTCTTCTAAAGTTGTTTTTCCGCTTGCTACTTTATCAAGTCCATCCTTAGCCATAGAAATCATTCCACCAGCAATAGCCTGATCAAGAATTTCATCTGTTGTTGCATGATTGATAATCAACTCACGTATTTTCTCAGTCACCGGCAATACTTCGTAAATTGCTAAACGTCCTTGATAGCCTGTTCCTCTGCATTCATTACACCCTGTACCTTTAAAATGTTTAATGTGTGAGACATCAACTCCAAATTCCTTAGTTAATTTCTCAGCTGTTTCCTTAGTTGGTGTATAGGCTGTTTTACAGACGCTGCACACTTTCCGCACTAGTCGCTGTGCAATGACAAGATTAATTGTTGATGCAGCTAAAAATCCTTCGACACCCATGTCCAAGATACGTGGAATTGTTCCAACAGCAGAATTTGTGTGAAGTGTTGAAAGCACTAAGTGTCCTGTAAGTGCAGCATGGACAGCAATCTCAGCTGTCTCTCCATCACGAATCTCACCAACCATGATAGTATCTGGATCATGACGAAGTAATGCACGAAGTCCTGCCGCAAACGTAAGACCAGTCTTTGGATTAATCTGGATTTGTGTTACGCGCTTAATACCGTATTCAATAGGATCTTCCACTGTGCAGATTTTAACTTTAACTGAATTTAAGATGTTAAGTATCGAATAGAGTGTCGTTGTTTTTCCAGAACCAGTCGGACCTGTCACAAGAATCATTCCATTTGGCTTTCGGATGTTTGCATTCACTATTTCTAAGTTCTTGCCTGTAATTCCAAGCTCTTCAAGTGATAGTGGGCGAGCTGATTCACGAAGAAGCCTCATAACAACATTCTCACCATAGAAACCTGGGATGATCGAGATACGTAATGAAACCACCTCATCATTGAGACTAAATTTATATCGACCATCTTGTGGGACTCTCCTCTCATCAAGCTTTAAATTAGATAAAATCTTGATACGTGCAATGAGTGCCTCCTCTACTCCACGAGGAAGTTTAAGAATATCTTTTAATACACCGTCAATTCGGAATCGAATAACAACCTGTTCTTCTTGTGTCTCAATATGTATATCAGACGCGCGCTCTGCAATTGCATATTCAAATATCGTATCGAGAACTTTTATCACAGGTAGCTTCTCCGCAGCTTGTAATAAATTTCCTTCGATCCTAGCCTTATTAATATTTTCCTCTATAACGTGATCGAACTCTTGCCTAATATTGCGCTTGTATTGATTAAGGAGCTTTTTTATTTCTTCCGGACTTGCATAATGTGGAATCACTGTCATACCACTATTTCTTTTTGCAAATTCAATCGCTTCTACGTTACCTGGGTTGCTCATTGCAACTTTTAATGAAGTCCCTTCTTTACCAAACGGTACTATTTTATAGTTTCTAGCCATTCGCTCAGGAACAAGTGCCAAAATTTCCTCAGGTATTTTTTCGTGCGAGAGATCTACATAGGGAACCTTATAATAATTGGCTATTAACTGAGTTATGGTCTCTTGGTTTATAAGTCCTTGAAAAACTAATACATCTTGTATCCGTTTTCCAAGTTCTTGTGAGGTCTGAAGCGCAACGTCAAACTCCTCGGCAGATACATAGCCAGATTCCACAAGTATTGTTCGAAGTGTCTGATCGTCTAAATTCATGGGCAGCCTTTCCTAATGTTCAGTATAGCATTTATGATATAGTGAGAAATATGAAAGCAAGGCTTCTTTTTGCTGCTGCCATCGTATTACTTCTTATCGTAGGCGTTTTCTTTATTTATAAAAAACCACAGGTATCAAGCCAACAAGATAGTCAAACACGCCACACAATTCCGTCGAATTATATCGCTGCAAATGCTGATTATGATACCAATGAAGAACTGCGCGTAGACTGGCAAGGATATAGTTTTGTTCCACTATATGGATCAGAGTATTATTTGCTGCGACAAAAAGATGGTATCAATAAACCGCTCATCACAATCGATCAAAACCTAGGGAGTATTGAGTATATATATCTTTATCACGATCATCTTTTTGTTCTAATTTCTGACTATCTTTCTCCTTCATATATTTTCTACTTTGAAACTCCAGAATCTGAGCCTGTGAATATATTAGATGAGAATATGGGAGCAACGGAGTTAGCAAGAGCCGGAGATACACTCATGATGATCGATGCTTTTGGAGATGCTTGCTATTACAAAGCTAATTACTATGTCTTTAATGAAGAAACTAATCAATTCGATTTTCGCGTTTCATCCAATGGTGGCTGTGAGCCAGGTAGCGAAGTCGTGGGCTTTTATAAAGAAAATGTTATCTTCTCAGATCATGACTACATTGATATCCCTGGTAAAGATACATTGATTATGGGAAATCAGAGATACACAAACTTATATCTTATATCTTTGGTTACTGGAGAGAAAACTATGCTTCAAAATAGCTTGCCTGAGAATACTACTTTTATCCTAGATTACGGCAATGGGACTCTCTATCTTGGTGATAGTAATAATAATGAATTTACATATGATGTGGCTGCTAATGTTATATCCTCTTTGTAATATTTAGATGCAGTTGACAAAAAACGTCTCACTTTATAAAAAGAACTATATCGACCGCCCTCGGAGATAGTAGGTGCACTATTGCCTCTTTATGATAAAAAAAGTATTACCAAGTTTTATAATAATTTTACTCATCGTACTAGGTACGACAGCACTTTCTTCTGCATTTTTTTCTGATCGAGAGGTTTCTTCAAACAACGTGTTAGCTTCAGGCTCAATTGATCTTAAAGTAGATAATGAATCTTACTACAATGGACAGCTTTGGGATGACACAACATGGGAAGTCCCTGAAGATTTAGACGGACATCTCTTTTTGAATTTTCTAGATATTAAGCCTAATGATTGGGGAGAGGACACTATTAGTCTCCATGTCGATGACAATGAAGCGTGGGCCTGTGTGGACATTAGTTTAACAGCAAATGATGATACTTCATGTAATGAACCTGAGTCAATTGATGATCCGCTATGTAATGAGCCCAATGATGATCTATTCGATGGTGAACTTGCTGATCAAGTTGACTTTATTTTCTGGGTAGATGATGGTGATAATGTACTAGAAGATGATGAGTATTCAAACAATCTTTTAGCAGAAGGTGCTGCAAACCAGGTACTAACAAACTCTTGGGCATTGGCTGACAGCTCAACTAATATTGTTGGTGGAGATGTGGGTGAAGGACTTGACCCTACACAAACCTACTATATTGGAAAGGCCTGGTGCTTTGGCACAATGACAGTAGAGCCTCTTACTCAAGATGGATTTAATGATCAAATCAGTCCAGCTGATACAACAGGTGGTTTTAGATGTGATGGTAGCTTACTTGGAAATGAATCACAGACTGATACTATTTTGGCAGATTTTGAGTTTAGAGCTGAACAACATCGAAATAATCCTGGCTTCCTATGTGGGGGAGATACACCTTGTGAATTTTCAATTTACGGCGGTGACTATGTTGTTGAAGGAACTGTTCAAGGTGACAAAAAGAATGGTGACCCTGTACTTCCAGGTAGATCTGATCCAAATGAAGTCCTCGGAGCTCCAGATGGCATTGGTTCTCCAGCTTCAGGTTTCTACTCTCTAGGATTTGGTGGGGTCATTACAGTAGTCTTTACAGAACCTGTATATGATGGTCCAGGAAATGATCTTATTTTTCATGAAATCACTAACAGCCGTCAATCATATCCAGAAGAACTTGCGAGCGTTGAGGTAAGTTCTGATGGCAGTACATACTTCCCAATAGGCACGGCATCTAGCCAAGATCCTGCTGGTGTTGCCAGTCTAGACATCGCTACGTCTGGCCTTTCTTCTATACTCTATATTCGTGTCACAGATACAACAAATTCGAGCATTCACGGAGCTACTGCCGATGGATATGATCTAGATGCAATTGAAGGCATCTATGGCCAATGTGTTCAATAAAGAAATTAATTATTAGAGTAATAACACAAAAGGAGGTGAATAATGTATGAAAAAAATATTAAAAAGTGCTTTTGTCGCGATTTTCGCGCTTGCAATGATTGGTGTAGGAACATCAGCGTTCTTTAGTGATTCAGAGACTTCAGTCGGTAACACATTAGTAGCTGGAGATATCGATTTACAGATTGATAACGAAAGCTATGCAATAGACTGGAATATCCCTGGATATAATGATCCACAAGGAGCTTTTGTTGCTAGTACTGCAACGTCATGGAGCCTTAAAGACTTAACAGTTGAGAAGTTCTTTGACTTTGTAGACCTTAAACCTGGCGATTATGGTGAAGATACAATCTCAGTTCATGTAGGCTCAAATGATGCATGGGTTTGTGCAGCAGCACAAATCACAGATGATAACGATAATACTTATGTTGATCCTGAGCTTGAAGATGATACAACAACTGGAGAAAATGCAGCATTATCTGATGGTGAGCTTGATGAAGAGGTTAACTTCGCATTTTGGGTAGATGATGGTGATAATGTCTATGAAACTGATGAAACAATATTCCTAGATGGACCAATTTCTGCACTTGGTGGAGCTGGCCAAATTGCATTGGCTGATTCAACAACTAGTATCCTAGGTGAAGCTAACCCAATTCCAGGAGGACAAACTTTCTATATTGGTAAATATTGGTGTTTTGGTGAGATGACTGCAACACCTCTAGATCCTGGTGAAGGTAGTCCTCTTGATAGGGACACAGGTTTCTCATGTAGTGGTGTAAGTGTAGATAATGCATCTCAAACAGATATGTTGGTTGCTGATCTACAATTCTATGCAGAACAAGCTAGGAACAATGGTGATTTCCAATGTAGTCAATGGACACCTGACTTCCCTGTACAGGAAGAAAGACCAGAAGTTGGAGCAGCATTAGGAGGATACACTACTCCAACTGATTGTAGTGTGACTGTGACTGGAAACGAATCAATTCAGACCGCAGTTAATGGAGCAGCTGATAACTCAACTGTTTGTGTAGATAATGCATATGACGGTACAGGAGATAATGCTGCTATTCGTATTGAGATACTAGGTCTAACGCTAGCGGCAACTACACAAGGTGTGAACCTTGATGTTCCTGTAGTACTTAGTAACAGCAATGTTACTGTGACTGGTTTTGATGGTTCGATTGGTCAAGCAGAAAGTCCTGCAGAGCAGGCAGCATTTTATCTAGATGCTGATGCTGACGGAGCAGCGATTACCTTTAACACGGTAACCGGAGGAGTAGGTGCAGCAATCCTAACTGAAACTGGTGGCGCTCTTGGCGGCGGTTTGATCGCAAATAACGTTTTAAGCGGAGCAACTCAGGGAATTTATCTGAATCCGCATACCGGAACGATTGTTATCGAATATAACGATATCGATGATAATGCAGCTGGTATCGCAGGATTGAATGGTGCAACTGTTCGTTATAACGAGTTTGAACATGCGGGTGCAGCAGCTGAAGCAATCGGAGCTGATCCCAGCCATGATGCTAATCCAGCAACTGTTAGCTTTAACAACTTCCTCGATGATATGCGTGTAAATACATATACCGCAATTGCAGGAGATGTTTCAGCAGAAAACAATTTCTGGAATCCAAACGGCGGAGCAGCCCAAACAGGAGGGACCGACGAAGTAGATTTTACACCTGAAGCAGGAGCTATGTTCCCTCATCAGTAATGTTTATTCTGTTTCCCTAGCTTCTGCTAGGGAACAGGAGAAAGGATACAGACATGTGATTTGTATCTTTTCTTCTGTGAAAAGTGCCAAACATCTCATCATTCTACTGCTATCAATATTGTCAGGCGTCAGTTTTGGAATTGCCGTTTCTACATTCTTTTTGACGAACGGGTATTTAAATTCAACATATAGAGCTTTTGTTGTACAGTCAGGATCAATGGAACCAGCTCTTAAAGTTGGATCTTTTATACTGACGAAAACAGAAAGTGATTATTCAGTTGGAGACATTATTACCTTTAATGTTAATAACAATATAGTGACTCACAGAATTCAGTCGATTATGTATGATGATGGAAAAGCATTTGTTACAAAAGGTGATGCTAATGAGGAAGTTGATAACTGGATTGTAGAGCCTGATTCAATTGTAGGTACGTCAGTTATGACAGTCCCATATCTTGGTTATATATCAAATTTTGTTAGAACTCCTAAAGGATTCGTGGCATTAGTAGTCGTTCCTGCTTCAATTATCGTGTATGAAGAATTAAAAAATATATTTCGGGAGATACTCTCTAAATTTAAAAAAAATACATCTTCCGACGATAGATCAAATACGAGCTTCAAAATTATTATTCCCGTAATGGGGCTTTTTATTGCACTATTAGGTGGCACGTTATCATATTTTGCTGATAGTGAATCATCCCCATCCAATATACTTGGTGCTGGTTCATGGCAGCTTGAACCGACTCCTCCACCAGCAACAAGCTCTGGAACCTTGGTGATTAATGAAGTGTATTACAATCCAGATGATGATCACATTCTTGGGAATGCATCTGAAAACAACTTTGAATGGATCGAACTTTTTAATGGCTCATCAAGTACAGTTAATCTTAAAGATTGGCAGATAGTTGATAACTCTACTTCACGGTCGATATCAAATAGTAATCGATATATAGGTCCTGGGGAATTTATCGTCCTTGGAAAGGCTGAAAATATTCGAGTTGTGTGGGGGATAGACAATAATCTGTTTGTAGCTATTGGTAATTTAATCGGCGGTGGACTTGCAAATGGGGGAGACGAACTACATTTGCTAGATGCCGATGATAATGAAGTAGACGCAGTAAGCTATGGCTCTAACCTTAACGCACTTTCGCCTTCTGTTGGATTAGTTGCTGAAGGTCATTCTATTGAAAGACTCTCGCCTGGCCTAGATGCAGATACTGCTGATGACTTTTTCGATAACGAAACACCAACACCGGGATCATGAGATTAAGAAAAAAACATATTGCTATTCTCCTATTACCGTTTATTGCTTTTGGAATTATTTCGCTTGTTAAGCAACGATCAATTTCTACAGTTAGGGCATTTGGATATTTAAACGTTGATTTAGGAGTGCCTTCTGGAGATCCAATTTTTGTAGTATCTAATATGCTACCCGGTGATTGCCAGAGTCGCACAATATCAGTGGAGAATACAGCAGAGGGTATTTCTACAGCACTCTCAGTTCGGTCTGCAAATATTGTAAATAATGCAAATCTTGCATCTGTTATGGATATGACAATTTTGGAAAATTCATCTGTGCTCTATCAGTCCACACTTGAACAGTTTTTCGTAGATAGCCAAACACTTGATGGAGTCCCCCTCTCTACTCTGCCAGGGGGCAGCGTGAAAAACTATGATTTTGAAATTTGTTTTCACCCCTCAGCTGGCAATGAGTACCAACGTACAGAAGTTATATTTGATTTACTCTTCGGTGAGGTGATTTCCCCCCTGCAGCTTCCTGATGAATGTCGACACCTTGAAGGAAAGATACTGTTTAAAGTCGAAGGGACTGACGGAGATGATGATCTTCGAACAGATGATGTAAGCGAACTTATACTCGGCTATGGAGGTAACGATCAACTCGATGGACAAAAAGGTGACGATTGCATCGTAGGAGGAGAAGGAAATGATGAAATTGACGGTGGAGATGAAAACGATGTTATTATTGGCGGACCAGGTGATGATATTTTAGATGGCGAAGACAACAACGATATTGTCTACGGCAACGAAGGCAATGATGATATTGAAGGCGGACATGGCGATGACATTCTCTATGGTGGTTCAGGAAATGACTATATTAATGGACGATCAGATAACGATACTATCTATGGTGATGAGGGGGATGACGAAATAGACGGAGGCTCTGGAAACGATAAAATATATGGTGGGAGTGGTGATGATGAAATTGATGGCGCAAGCGGTGACGACATTATAGATGGAGAAGATGATAACGATACAGTAGATGGAGGCACGGGTACAGATCAATGTTTTGGAGAAGTAATTGATTCATGTGAACTGTAATGCTTTATAATTAATATGTGGACAATAAAGTAAAAAAGCCCTCAGTAGAAAGAGTTGTATTTATTAGCTTTCTTGTTGATATCTCCGATTTACTAGTTAATGTCTTCATTGCTATACTCTCAGGTAGTGTAGTCATGTTCTCGCAAGCACTCCAAGGAGGTAGTGATTTGGTTTCCTCTACTCTGTTACTTATTGGTGTACATAGATCAAAAAGGAAAACTGATAAAAATTATCCTTTTGGCAATGGACGTGAACTATATTTTTGGAACATGATGGCCGCGATGGTAATGCTTGGAGTTACAGCAACTCTATCAATCGTTTTTGGCTACCGTAGATTTCTTCACCCTGAATCAATCAACGCATTTGGCTTATCTCTTGCTGTATTAACACTTGCACTGTTTACAAATAGCTATTCTTTTTACTTAAGCGCTATTAAATTATTAAAGGGTCATAAAATAAACACTTATTTCAGAATTTTGAAAAATTCTCCCTTTATAGAAATAAAAACCGTCTTTGTCCAAGATCTCATGGGAGCAGTTGCTTCCGCGATTGGTATCATCTCGCTGCTTTTATATAACTTTGCAGATGATGCACGATTTGATGGGATTGGAGCGATATCGATAGGTATAGTATTGGTACTACTTTCAGTCTTTTTACTAGATGGAATTCGACAAATGATTGTAGGCAGAAGTGCATCTGAGCAAACTGAAAAAAAGATAAGACACGCAACACTAGTCCTCGCTGAAGTTGAAGAAGTTATAGATCTGAAGACAATGTATTTGGGCGCAAACCAACTGCTGGTAAATCTTGAAGTTCAAGTTATTGATAAATTGACAACCACAAAGATTGAAAAACTGATTAATAAAATAGAAAGTAATATTAAGAATGAGATTCCGGCTGTTACACATATTCAGGTAGAACTCAAGTCACCTAAGCGCTAATATTACGTATGGAAGTATTCCAAGATAGAAACAAAAAACATAAATTCAGAAGTAGACTTGTTGCGATCATGGGATTATTGCCTGGAGTTTGGTTTCTTCTTGTAACACAAACAGAATTTGGTGAGAGGATCACAATTCAGTGCGGGTATTGGTTTGTAATGTTGTTTGTTATGAGTTTTGTCTGGCTCTTCTATGCAGTCTTTGTTCGAACAATGCTCGTCGATGCATCACGAACAATAGTTCACGCTCATTCACTTAATGAACGACATGCAGCACAAATTGCACGTTTTTCTATTCTTTTTGAGTCAGCAATTGCAATCGTTATCTTTGTGCTTTCAGTTATAGGGTTTTTACTTACAGACTTGCAGTGCGTGCTTTCGCGCGTTGTGTAATTACCAACTTCCTCCTCCACCACCACCAAAACCACCACCAGAGAACCCACCTGATGATCCTGAACCACCAGACCATCCTCCAGAAGATGACTGAGTTGCACCAGCAACAACACTACTTGAAAGACTTCTTTGGAATGAATTCAAGTTAATTGCCCCACTTGCTGAGTTGAAATACTTTGGAGCAGGCAAGCCTAAGTCCTTCATCTGCTTTGCAAGTGCATCAACAATCCCGAGTGAGATAGCAATAGGTATCATTTCTTCTAGAAAGAGGTTTTTTTCGTAGACCTCATGTCTCCACTTACCTATTTTTAGATAATTTTTAAGACCAGTGATATCGCGTGCTAATGCATATCCATCAGCCGTTTTTCGTGGCATTTGAGAAGCAAACAGTGTAGCTACTCCTGTTGAAACAAATGCAGTAATGTACACAAATGGATTAAGTTCAAATGTGACGAATCTGCTAAGTAGAATCATAACAGGTGCAGCTGAAAATATCGCAAAGGTTATCCATTGTGCACGCACAGTATCTGGATTTCCATCAAAAAGTTTATGTGTCTTCGTTACTGAGTTGTATATCTTCTTCTTAAGATTTGGAAGATGTGTATAAAACTTGAGCTTTTTAAAGTCTTTTGTATTCACTGTCTCACCAGAACCTATCGGGAACAATGACTCAAGTAAATATACTTGATAATCAGCAAGATCCTCTCTATCTTTCTTTAGTGATGTTAATTCGTAGTTTTTCTTATCTTGCTTTATGGTCAAAAACCCAAGTCGTGCGAGTTCTACAATTTCTGCCACAATATCCTTCGTATCCACTTTTTCATCAACGAGTGTCCCAATTTGAGCTGGTGATACGCCATCTATTGGAGTATATACTGTAGGCAGATGAGGACGAGCAAATAGTGGTTTTAATTTCATATTTTCTTCTTCGCCATAATAGAGTAAATCTCCATATGTAATATCTCTTCCTTTTTTGTACCAGCGGAACGCAAAAAACAGCAATGGCGCAATTGCAATGGCATATCCCCAATTATCTAATACAAAATTTTTTGATTTAGTGAGAAATCCTGGATATACAAGCATATTGTTGGAATCAATAATTGCTACAACTGTAAAATCCTCACCACGCGTAACTGAGGTATTACTCGATGCAATAACGCCATGTGAGTCATGTCCAACTTCACATAACTGCTCAGTACCCCCAACCGGACCTGTGAAACAAGTCGCACCTGTAATGTCAGCATATTCTGAAGAAAGGCTATAAGAGACATCATAGACAGTAGTATCCCAATTAGATCCAACAACATTCCAATATACTTCATCATGTGTGTCATATCTTCTAATCAGTCCATCCAATGTATAGTGGATCAAATAGGTTTGTATTCCAGTAAGGGTTTTGTTAGGATCACCAATCTTTAATCGCAAGTCCCTTCCTTGAACAGACTTGGTAAAAGGAATACTAGTACCTTTGTCATCAGTAACTGTAATATTCGTAACTCTCAGTGTAATGTTGCTTACACCTGATCTATATTGAATTGGCATGAAGCGATATATACCGTGTTTTGAGATATTAAAATCTGCTTGTATTGTTTCAACAACCTCAACGCGAGTATCTTTATGTATTTCCATATCTGTATGGAAACTAGTTATTTCATAACTTTGAGCTTTAGCAACTCCTACAAATGAAAATAATAATACTAAACTAAGAATTACTGCCCTGCGCATATATACATATTATATAATGAATTAATGTCCAAATATATTGATTCAGGGAGTACTGCAATCTGGCTTATTTTTATAGCAGTTTTTGTAAGCTTTATCCTATTTCTTCCAATGCCATATTTTCATCAAGATAAAGGATGGTACATGGGACCATCTATTGGTGCACGAATGATGGCGAAAGATGATGACACATTTGGTGAAGCCGGTGATTCGTTAATCGCTACATACATTAAGCATACGGTAGAGAGTCCTTTTGAACTGAACTGCGAGACTGATCTAGATTGTAATACTATTCATGTTCGCAACCAATGTAAATCATATTGTGCAGGTAGTAGTCCTGACAACAAGAATGTCTTATCTAGATTGGAGAATAACAGAGTGTGTGATCCAGCAATGTGGAGGCAAGAAATTCTAAATTGCCGGTGTATTCTTAACAAATGTATAACAGTAGAATACTAAGGTTAAGAAAGAAATCTTCTTCGAACTATTCTTACTACTATATATGCAGGTAGAAGTAATACTGCCCAAGCCAAGTTAATACGTGTTTTAGTTGAGTTTGGCTGAGTAGTTGCAGCATTAGCAGTCTCAACCAAATCAAATGAATCGTCTTCTACAGCACTTGCGAGTAGACTTCCTGCATTAGTTTTATTCGTTGAAGTAGTAGATGCCAACACTTGTGGTACTGGGGTTTGTGAGACACTTTCATTACTTGCACTTGATTCACCAGAATTTGAAGATGATGTATCACTTGTGGATGAGCTTGAATTAGAGTCAGTTGATGCTATAGAAGATCCTCCGATAGATTTCTCATCATTCTGAGTATCTGAAGATTCATCAGGAGAATCTTGTCCGGGTGTTAAGAAGTCACCTGTCCAACCACCAAAGACATTTACAACTGTTAAGAACACATTGCCACCTGCAAAATTATTATTTAAGAAGTTTATTAGATTAAACTGCACATTTGCATTACCTGTATCAATTTCATTAGATCCACCGGTATTTCTACTCGTGGAATTATTTCCGGTATTCGCAGTAAGATCTATATTGTTAACAATCTTTGCATTGTTAGTTTGTATTAATTCTGAGTTATTTTCTTGATTCAAACTTGCTGTATTGTCACTATCTGCTCCATTGCCTTCATTAGACAATGTAATAGCTCCAGTCTCCGAATCTTGTGAGGACGTTCCACCTTTTGCAGCAAAGTTACCTCCATTAAGTGCGCCCTCTGGCGCAAATATCTTACCAATCCAGTTGCCTGCTTCGTTCACTAGTACAATCCACCAGTCTCCGCCAACAATATTGTTGTTTGCAATGTTTAAAATAGATGCATTCACATCTACATTACCTGTATCAATTGAATTGTTTCCGCTTGTATTGCTGCTCGTAGTATTACCTCCAGTATTTGCGTCAATGACAAGATTATTAATTATGTCTGCATCATTTACTTGTGTATAATCCTGATTATCAACGAGGTAAAGCTCGCCTGTATTTTCACTTCCTGACCCATTACTTACATTGCCTATTGAGATATCTCCAGCATCATATGCTTTTGCATATTTCTCTGGAACAATAATATCTCCAATAAGTTCACCAAAGATATTGACAACTCCATAGACAACATTACCAGCGATATTGTTATTAAGCATATTAATAACATTTCCGTTTACTGTCGCATTACCTGTATCGATAGAGTTATTGCCACCCGTGTTATTGTCAGCAGTATTATTTCCTGTATTCGCAACAAGGACTAAATCATTCACAACATCTGCTTCGTTGCTTTGGAACGTTACAGAATTAGATGCAAGATCAGCATCTATTAAGTTTTCAGATTCTGATCCATTATCTTTGTTAAGTAGCGAGATATCACTGCCCCCACAGCCTGATACGCAATTAGCCTCATAATCAAGGACTATATCACCAACATGATCGTCTGTAACATTAAACTCAGATACCATTGCTCCTGCAACATTGGTATTTACAGAATTAACAATCGTGCCAACTGCGGTTGCGTTTCCTGTGTCTATCGTATTGTTTCCACCGACATTTTTACTTGCAGAATTGTTGCCTGTATTTACATCAACTTCAAGATCATTCTGAATATTTGCATCATTGTCTTGTACTAACAGTGCGTTGTCTTCTAAAGAAATAGTCGCGTCATTATCAGAGTTCGACCCATTTCCTGTATTTGCTATTGTTACATCTCCGCTGTCAGAAAAAGATGGTTCATTTGACGCTACGTTTGTATTACCTAGATTTGAGACACTTCCTGTACCCGTTGCATTTCCAGTATCAATAGTAGCTCCACCAACTTGTCCATCCGATTCAACTTCTCCGCTATTACCTGTCCCCGAGCTTGTATCAACTTCTGGTGCCTCTGGTGTTTGAAGATCTTTTGCTGTTTCTGGAGTTTTTTCATCTTCTTGTTCTTGAGTTTCCTCTGTAATAGTTGATTCTTCCACACTTTGTGGCTCTTCTTCAGTTTCTTCGCTCTCATCTGGATTATTATCAGTTGTATCAGGAGTGTCAGGCGTATCTGGCTCTGAAGCATCTTGTTGCGCTTCTTGAGAATCTTCTGGTTGTTCCTCTTGAGAATTATCTGGAGCATCAGGTAAGTCTGGTGCAGCTAAGACTGATACAACAGTCATATTTTGCATGAACAGCAAGAGTACTGTTGCAAAAATTGCTATATATTTTTTGTATTCTTTCATTATATTTGTGTTACTTTTTTCTGATTCCCCCTCCCGACAAGCGGGAGAGGTTATCAGAATCTAAGATCTTTATAGACCTAGAAGAGAACTAAGAGCACTTAGCAAGCTAAGAAGCTCTGTAAAATCTACATCTAGTTCTACACCAAGATCATCACCGAAAACGTTAGCATTTCCAGAGGTTGAAACTTCAACCATTGAATCTGCATCGCCTGTATCGATAGCTGGATCGCCATCGCTACCTTCAGTGTTGTCGTTCGCATCGTTTTTGCCAGTCTTGGCATCAACATCCGCGTCGTTATCTACATCAGCATCGTTATCTTGATCAACGTCAAGCTTATCTGTGAGGTCGATTTCGAGTTCGTTATCAGACTCAGTACCGTTCTCACCGATCTTTAGCATGACATCTCCAAGTACTGCAACACTAGCATCTGCTGAGTTGAAATTAACCATAGTATCTAGGGTTACATCAACATCTGCGTTACCTGTGTCAACAGAAACTTCGCCTGCTGTGTTATCTTCTGCGTCGTTGTGTCCTGTCTTTGCATCAGCATCGACATCGTTATCAACATCAGCATCATTATCCTGATCGACGTCAACATCACTCAAAAGAGCGAAGCTTACATCATTGTCAGAATCTGAACCATTACCAACGATCATGATATCTAGATCACCTGCGTGGTCGCCACCTCCAACATAAGCAGAGTTAGCATTTGCAGATGTAGTAGTTGAAACAACTACATCAGCATTACCTGTGTCGATAGAAACATCTCCACCAGTATTGTCGTCTGCGTCGTTGTGACCTGTTGCAGCATCTACATCAACGTCGTTATCAACATCAGCATCGTTATCTTGGTCGATAGAAACTTTATCAGTTACATCAACTTCGATTTCGTTGTCTGAGTCGGTACCGTTACCGTCAATTGTAAGATCCATATCATGTGAAGTTCCGGTTTCACCTACTGAAGCAGCATTTGTATTTACTGCTGTTTCAAGGTTTACGTGTACGTCAGAATCACCTGTGTCAATTTCAGTCTTGCCACCGGTATTATCGTCAGCTTGGTTATCACCTGTTGTTGCTTCAACGTCAATATCATTGTCAACGTCAGCATCATTACTTTGGTCGACTGATACGTCTCGTAATGCAGCAAAATCACAAGTGTTTGAAGTATCACTACCGTTACCAGTAATAGTACAACTTACAGATGCGAATACTGCTGCTGGAGAAGCCAAGTTCAACAACATTGCTGCTGTTGCTACTGCTGAAGCAATCTTTCTTTGTATTTTTGTCATACGTTATTCACCTCCTTTCTATCTTTGTTACTCTCGATAAAAACATCGAGAATTGTGTGATAGTTCACAATTGTCCGCTCACCTCCTTTAAAAAAGTAAAACGGAGACGCTCCATCCCAATATCACCTTTATTAGATTGGAGAGCCTCCGTTTAGCGGTCAGCTCGTGTGCGTATCACCGATTATTAAACCTTATCCTATATAAGAAGTAAGTAGGTTTAATTCAAGTTACACTATAAAGTCATAACTCTAAGTTTGTCAACAACTTAATTTTATTTGTTCACAAAATGAGGGTTATGAGATTGATCTTGCTACAAGACATAATCCTCTTTTTATATCTTATTTAGTGATTTTCGGTGTTTTTTTTATTGTGCGAACACTAATTTGTGTCACAACCCCCTCTTGTACATAGACTTCTAGACTTCCAAAGTCTTTAATCTGTGCAAGCGAAGTAGTAATATCTTTAATCAATTCTTTTGATATTTTGCTTGTTGAGTACGTTTGGTTCATATAAATTAAGGAGTAATTGAAATTTCAATCTTTTGTTTTTCACCCTTTATCTCTCCAACTTGTAGTACGAGATCTTTAGCTGATTGATCAACTGTAAATGCAACACGAGTTGGTTTTGTTGATATAGCCTGAACAGTCACTGGATCATTATGATATTCAGGTGCAAGCCATTCTTCATTACCATTTGTTGAAAGCCTTAGATAATTACGACTGTTAATTTCTATACCTTGATCAAATTCATTTGTAATCTTGAGCGAAACAACAAATATTTTTCTTCCATCAACGGATGCATATTTTTTCCCTTGGATGATAATTTGATCTCTAATTTCTGCATTAGTTATTTCGTATTTGATTTTGCCCATCTCTTCACCATCTGAACCTTTGATTGGAAAACTAAATTCTTGATTAATGTCTTCGGCGGCAATTGGTTTTGCTACATTTGTAATATCTGATGTGTCATCTTTCCCTTTACTTAAGGAAGAGAAAAGAACTAGAAGAATAATTGCAAAAACGATAGCACCTGCAATTTTCAATAAGGACCCAGAAGCAATACCCCGAAGATTTTCACGCCTAGTTATATTCTTTAACCTATTCATAATATATCAAAGTGTTAAGTGACGCCATATTAGTGGCAAGAAAAAATATTGTCAAGAACGAAGTTTACTCATAATTGATGTGAAGCCCATCTTTAAGTACATTTTTGCCATTTACTGGAATGTCTAAAACATACCCAAGTGTTTGTGCAATAGAGACTCCTACACGAATGCCGGTAAAACTCCCTGGACCGGTCGCAACTTCAATTGAGGAAAGTTCTTCTAGTGTTTTATTTTCTTCTTGTAATTTCTGATCAAGAAAATCAAGTAACGATTGTTCTCGTGCATTATCAAATTCACGCACAAATTCTTTCTCATCAAATCTCAGAATAGTTTTTGTATTGTCGGTTGTGTCTATAAAAAGTTTCATTGTTATACATGTATCCACGCCTTCTCTAGTGTTTTTTTCGCTGATTGATAGTCTGTCATCCAAAAATAGTTAATAGACGACCAAGATTTTGCACGATCATGTATGTCAAATTTTTCTTTATGTTTTTTGTATACTCGCATCTCGCTTACTACCGCTTTAAGTTCTTCTTTTAACCTGATTTTTGAATTTAGCCAGTAAAGAATTGCAAATTTATCAGCTTTAAAATGTTCGCTTTCTAAATGAGTAATCTCATGTTCAAGATACCCTAATGTTTTTGTATTAGGAATGCCTGTCGCTAAGCTTTCGTAATATGGTTTTCTCAAATATATTTTGTTCATAAACACACATCCTTTCATTCTAAAGAAGATAAGTGCGACTGAAGTTGGCATTTTCCTTATTTTGTATTTTTTGTAATTAAGCATCTATTTTTATCCTTCTTTTATCTTCATCAATATTTTCGATTGAAATATGTATTGTGTTTTGGGGTAATAATCCTTTTGCTCTTTCTCCCCATTCAATGGCAAATATATGTTTATTCTGTTTTAGAAGTTCTGAAATCCCAAGATTATTTAGTTCCTGCTGTATATTTTCTTCCAGTCGGTATAAATCAATGTGAAAAAAACTTTTATTATCGAGAGGGTATTCTCGCATAATAATAAATGTTGGAGAAACAATTCTTTTTTCTATTCCCAATCCTTGAGCTAGACCTTGTATAAAGGTCGTCTTGCCGGATCCTAGATCACCAGAGAACGAGATTACTTCTCCTCCTTTGAGAGAAGATCCAAATCTGCGGCCAGCTTCTTGAGTCTCTTTGGTAGACGTGGTAAATACTTCCATATGAATAAACTTGCAATTGATCCTCCAATTGTATCAAAAATTACATCTCGAATATGTGGCTCTCTTGTTGGAGTAAAACTTTGATGAAACTCATCAGTAAATGCATATGCAACAGCAATAGCAAGGGCCATACGAATAGATTTTACTTTAGAGTTTCCTGAATTTAAGAATGCGCGGTAGAAAAGTGTAACAAAGATCGCGTATTCAACCATATGAGCAGATTTCTTGATTACAACATCTTGCCAATATGTAGGTGAAACAGTACCTGTGGGATGTGATGAAAAACTAAAAATAACGATTCCCCACAATATTGCGGGCAACCAATATTTAATTAAATGTTTGGTTGTCAAAGTACTTTTTATTATACTCTGCATACATCAAATGAGCTACAGGAAGACAGATGGTAAGCGTTCCAATAATAAGCAATATTCTTCCTATCTGGTTTTGTGTATCCTCATCAAGATCTATTGGTTCGTCTTGTGTTTGAACTTTTTCAACAAAGACAGCTTTAGCAAGTGTTGGTGTTGATGTAGATGCTGGTGTGGCAGTTTCGTTTTGATCTATATGTGCTAATACTTGTGGTGTAGCAGTTGGCTTTATAGTGGATGTAGGTGATGATGTATGTTTAGGTGGTTCAGCTGTTGGCTCAGGAGTCTGAGGAGATACTGTAGGCTCTGGTGTACTAGGTACACAAACTGAAGCAGAATGTTCATTTGCACTTGATGGTGAGATAGTCTTTCCACATACTCCTCCATTTGCATCACCGTAGGCAACGCAGTCGATTTCAGACTCTCCACTCTTCAGATAGAGTGTATCACCGGCTTTGTTAAGACGATTTCCGACAAAAAATAAACATGCTGAGTTTGATTGTATTAACATATCACTATTCCATTCCATAACAATCGGATCCGAATCAGCAGTATCCTCTAGTCGATGACCATTAAGGTTATATGCGCTATCTGCAAGGTTTAAGATCTCTACCCAATCAGTGGGATCTGTTTTGTTTGTTCCTTCTGAATAGAGTTTAGAGATAGTTACTTGTGCGTTAACATTTGCCGCTGTGAGTAGTAATAAACTCACGGCAAGCAAAAGTGTATACATTATTAGTAATTGATATGTAGATAATAGGTATCTATGTCTGAATCATCGTGATCGACTCGGACATAACGCAAACGACAACCTCCGGATCCAGAAAAACTTCCTCTATACAGCGTTCCTGGTTGAACAGCTTTGACTGTAGGGTTTGAACTGTTATTTATGTCTATACCGTTGTGAAAATTGTAAATCCTTCCAACCCAAGTATTGTACACAGCCCATGTAGCTCCATATCCCTGAGAGTATTTGATCGGACTATTTAGAGGCCATTCCCAGGATCCACCTGGATTAAATGGATCACCAGGATTACATGCACCGGGACCACTACAATTCTGAGCTGAAATATTATTATTTAAAAAGTCAAATGGATTACGAACATCATTTCCTTGTGTCACAATAAAATGAAGATGGCCTCCAGAAGAATTGCATGAGGCGCCTTGAATTACTGAAGCGATTTTTTCACCAGTATTTACATGGCCTACCTCTTCTTCATCACCAGATCCTGCAATAATTGCCTGAATAGCTTGATATTCTTCTTTAGCTTGTGAAAGAAGTTCCTGATAACGAGCCTCATCGTTTCTAGTTACCGCAAGCAAGCTTGCTTTAGCCGTTTTTTGTGAGTCTAGTTCAGCTTTCTGTGTAGTAAGAACTTCTTGAAGATCTTCTAATTCAACTTTTTGGTCTGTATATGTATCTCTTGCATCAGTCAAACGACCAAGTAGAATCTTATCTGCTTCCTGTATCTTTTGTAAATAATAATACGTGGAAACTGCTTCACTAATATTGCTTGATGAAAGCATAACAACTGGAGCAGTATCATCAAGTCTTGTCATTTTATACATTTGCTCAACTCGAGAACTAAATGCCTCGTCTAAACTTTCAAGAGAAACTTCAAGCTGATCGATACGACCACCTAATAAATTAATCTGGCTTTCAGTCTGAGCAATTCTTAACTCAGCAAGATTAATTTGTGCATTAAATTGGGCAATTTGATTAGACAAGGTTGATGCTTCGCCTTGTAAGCGTGTAATCTGTTGTGAGTATTCCTCAATCTTTTTTCCTAGCTCATCTAGCTTGTCAGTATCTGATTCTGCAGTCGTTACTTTCGCGAGAGAAAACATTACTACAACTGCCACCACTGCAAGTATTGATATTTTTTTTAGTATGTTCATAAGTCCATTGTACTACACGATTATTTCATCGTGAGAGAACGTGACACAGAAATGAAGCTACCAATAAGAGCGATTAAAAGACCAACAATTAGCTCTGCTGCAAAAAATATTGCAAAAAGGGTAAAGAAGTCGCTCGTTTCTGATGGTAATACAGGTATCTCACCAAAATAACTAAATAATGTAGGTGATGCATACATAATTAGCACTGAAGCCATTAACCATCCAATAAATACACCCCAAAAAGCATATTGTACGGCCTCAAATATAAGTGGCGCACGTATAAACCCAGGCGTTGCTCCAATCAAACTGAGTGACTCTATCTCTTCTTTCTTCATTAATATCCTCATTCCAATTACAACCATAAGGACTAAAAATGAAGTTATTGATAATACAGTAACTGCAATGATACCTGCGATACGAATGTAATTTGAAATTGTTTTTAGACGCTCGATAACTTCAGTAACAGCTGATTCTCCACCAATGCTCGCGGTAAAACCAACTGATTCAACAATAGGCTCTTCTTTAAGCTCAGTAAGAAGCTCTTGGGCAAATGTTAAATCCATTGGTGATATTTCTAGACTTGCGGGGAAAATCGATGGACTGACAAGCTCACCAAGTAAAGGGTTCTCGCTTGTTGCTTCTTTATAAATTGCTAGCGCATCTTCTTTTGTAACAAATTTAACCGTGTTGACACGAGGATCACCAGTCAACTGAACTTGTAAGTTTTCCACTTCAAGTGTATCTGCATCATCAGTCAAAAACGCAATAACCTGAGGACGAGACTCAAAAAACTGTAGCAACTGTTCAGAAGAGTAGACAACCATCGCAGTCAGCGTGGTTACGAAAAATGTAATGGCCAACACACTAATCGCTGCCATTGCTTGAAATGGCGCTCTTTTTATATTGTCAAAACTTGTTTTTAAGTGTAATTTCATTTCTTAGTCTTCATTTTTTTTGTTTTCTCTTTGTGATCTGAATGCATACTATCTTTAACTATCTCACCTTTTTTCATTTCAATCACTCGCTTCCCAAATTCTTTAACAATCGTTTTATGATGAGTTGTAACAATAACTGTTTTTCCTTCTTTATTAATCTTTAACAAAAGATTCATAACACCCTCAGCTGTCTCCCAATCAAGGTTTCCAGTTGGCTCATCAGCAAATACTATTTTAGGGTTCACAACAAGTGATCGAGCAAGTGCTGCACGCTGTAGCTCTCCGCCAGATAGTTGTGATGGGAACAGATCTGCGCGCTCAGTTAAGCCTACAAGATCTAGTATGTGATCAACACGCTGTCTCCATTCTGAAGATGGAACTTTAGCGATTGCTAGTGCTATTTCTGCGTTTTCTCGAATTGTCTTCTCATGAAGTAACTTAAAGTCTTGGAAAACAGCTCCGATTTCTTGTCGGATGTGAGGTATCTTTGATTTCTTTGCCTTGTGCACTTGCCAATCTCCAAATCGGATTTCACCTTCTGATGGACGATACTGGCGAAGCAGCAGCTTCATTAGTGTTGTTTTTCCTGCACCTGATGGACCAGTTATAAATACAAACTCTCCATCCTCAATAGAAAAACTGATATTTGTTACTGCTTGAATATCACCAAAGGATTTACTGACGTTTTTAAATTCTAAGACGGGCATAAAAATGACTTACTCTAATAATTTTACCTTTGTTACATCAACTAGCCAACCAGTGCTTTCGTTCGTTGCGGTAAGTGTTTTTCCCCATACCTGCACTTTTTTACCTACAAAACTATCAAGAGATAGCACAGTAGAAAGTAAATACACGTTACCATCTCCTGTTCGAATAAGCTTATGGGTACCGTCTCCTTCATTACCACCATCTTCAAGTGTTCCTTCACCGATTAAAGGAAATTGATCAGATTCATTTTGAATATTTTCACTTGTGGTCACCTTTTCTGTATTCGGAGTTTCAGTGGCAACAGCACGAGCGTTCCCTGTAGTTATCTGTGCAATAAGCCACCCAGTTAGGAGCCCTAGAAGGACAATTACTACAGTTAGTGATATATACAAAGGTTTGTTAGATTCCTCTGGAAGCTTTTTAACAACAGGTTGGTGTGTAGGGGGCATACCTTCTATGCTATTAGGTTTCAGCACACTTTGAGAGTGCTGCATTGATTGCTGAGGACTGGTAGGTTTTTGCTCAGACGGCTTGTCCATCGTACATCAATATAACACACATTTGACTGACAATGAATGTGTTCTTTAGTGATTAATTTTTACTCCAGAGTCGACAAAGAGATCTAAATCACCATCGAGAACGGCCTCTGCATTTGATGTCTCAACTTCTGTTCTCAAGTCTTTAACCATTTTGTATGGGTGTAACACATATGATCTGATCTGAGCTCCCCAACTAGCAGGAGTATAATCTCCTTTTATACGATTTTCTTCTTTCATTCTTTTTTCCTCTTCAAGAGCCCACAGCTTTGCACGCAGGAGGTTCATTGCGCTCTTTCTGTTTTGCACCTGATAACGTTGCGTTTGTGAGCTAACAACAATTCCAGTTGGTTTGTGCGTAATACGCACTGCAGTTGATACTTTATTAACGTTTTGTCCCCCTGAACCACTAGATCTAAAAAATTGGATATCGAGATCGTCATCTCGTATTATCATGTCAGACTCGTCAGCATCATCAAGCTCTGGCATAACTTCTACAAGTGCAAAAGATGTTTGTCGCAAGTTATCTGCGTTGAATGGAGATTGCCGTACGAGCCGATGTGCACCTGATTCATTTTTAAGATAACCGTATGCATACATACCATAAACTAGAAAAGTTGCACTTTTTATACCAGCCTCTTCACCAGTACTTTCTTCAATCATTTCTGTTTTCCATCCACGCTTCTCACAAAACCTCAGATACATTCTGAGAAGCATACTTGACCAGTCCATTGCTTCTGTACCGCCCTGTCCAGCATGAAGAGAAACAATTGCGTTACGCTTATCATATTTGCCTGATAGATATGTCGCAAGTTCTGCCTTATCGAGCGTTGTTTCTAGCTTCTCAACATCATCTTCTAAGCTTTCTTCTATTTCATCTTCTTGGGCGAGAGCGTAGAGAGTCTCAATCTCATCTGCCAATGAATCAACTTCGGTAATCTCTGACTCTACGCCTGACAACTCCTGCATCAGATTTCTTGCACGATCAGGATCATCCCATAAATTAGGATCCTGTGACTGCTTCTGCAGCTTTTTTAGCGCCTCACGCTTAGCATCTAGATCAAGTGGTTTTCTAAATTCTTCAAATCGTGCATAGAGTTCTTCAATTCTTTTTTTTAGCTCATACATAGGAGGCTATTTTACCACTTCACTACAAATTATCCCTTTTACCGACTGAGCTTGCTTGTCTGTAAGAGATTGATATAGGGTAACGACTGTCTCAGGATTAACATTCATGTTTGCATATGCGCTATCTATGGGATCTGAAACACCCAACACATTTACCAGTTGACTTCTGCTTGTATCAAGCACATTTGAGATTGGTTTAGGCGCATTTTTCCAACCAAGTATTTCAGTTAATAATGTTTTGCCACCAACAATAAAGATTCCTTCAAGAATTATTGCTATCGCAAATCCAAAGCCTATACCGGGCATTGCCCCTTTAAATGTCCACTGATTAAATCGGTGCCTTAATTGACCAAGCGTTAATACAAGTAAAAAAAGGAGAAAAACGATGAGCCCAGCCTGCAAATATGTAGGGGAAAATATAAAGCCGCCAGGAAGATCGACATCTATTGTCTGAAATAGTACTCCAATTCGCTCTGTGATTACACTAGTGTCTGGCATCTACTAGCATTTTACAGACTTTGAGCGTCTGATTCCATTAACTCAATTTCTTCACTGGGTGATCCAGTGATTGTTGCTTCCAGCTCTGCTTCAATCGTATCTACATCTGTTGAGTCCGACACTTCTTCTACAGCAGGTGGATTTGCTGTCATATCATCTTCTATCATCATCGTGTCACCTTGAGTTTGTGAAAGCATGTATACAAAATAAATAGCAATGAGCGCAACCAACACAAAGATAACAAGTAATAGTGCTGTAATACCTTTTTTATTATTCATTTTCTGACGTTAAAACTCTTAGCTGGCTAAATGCTTCCTGAACACTTTCCCTTGCTGCTGTTACATCTGCACGGACGGTCTCCATATCTGTTTTAAATAAACTTATCTCTTCTCTGACATTCTCACCTACCGTTGCCTCATCATCAATGTTGTAGATATATTCTTTTGAAGCAAGATCTTGAACAGACTGTGTTGCTGCGTCAATTGCAGCATGCGCATCATCAATAGCTGCATCAAGAAGTGTCGTATCTACCTCAGAAGCAGCTAACTCTGAACTATTCGCTTCAATCTTTGTAAGAATTGTATCTAATCTGTTTAATACATCAGTCCAGTGGCTAGTCCATTTTCCATTAATAGACACAAATCGATTTGTCATCTCTGTAAGTCGATTTCGTAAACGCTCGTTCGCAACTTTCTCTATCTCTGCTCTATGGGCTTCAATACGAGTTTGCACTTGCTCTTTTACTTGCATAAGATACTCTTCTCTTTCTTGTTTCACCTCTTGGAGTTCCTGGCGTGCATTCTCATAGATTCTAACTGCATTAACAGGATTGATTTGCGCAAGGCGTGGAGTTGCAACGCTCATTGATAATAAACCTGCGAATATAAGAGGGTACATATATATAATCTAGTACTATGAAGTTATGGTGTCAACTTACTTACTGATCGGTATCAGTGTCTGTATCGGTAGTGTCAGTATCCGTTGTGGAATCTGTAGAATCAGACTTTGGTCCAGTTAAAATACTTATCATATAATCATCTGCGACAGTACCACGTCGAACTCGCACATCACCAAATATGTCTGTAAGTGCAGCCTCAATCTCATCGACTATCTGTTGTGAGACGTCTGTTGTATAGGTTAATGTAGTCTCAGTTTCTTCTTGCTCGTCTGCGTTTTCCGCGACAATGTCAACAAAGTCAATATCCTCAAGTGCTTCTTTTACCAAACTTGCAACTCCCGGTGTACCAGTTCCGTTTTGAATCAAAATCGCAATATCTCCTTTTTCAACAGGCTCAGGTGTTGCAGTTGGGCTTGGTACAGGTGTCTCTGTAGCTTGTGGAGTTGCAACAGCAGTTAATACATTCCCTTCTTCTGTTGCATTGCCAGAAGTTGAGTCAGCTGGTGGTTTAAGAACAAAAATTGCTCCAACAACAATTATTGCAATAACACCAACAGCAGCGATTATCCATTTAATAACACCACCACTTTTTTTGGGCTCATTTGGTGATGGAAATCCTACATGAGGCTCCTGTGGAGTTGGCATTGGTTGAGTTTGTGGTGCACTGGGCTGATTGTTTTCCATTTTGTACACGCTATATCACCACAATCAGACTCACTTGTCAATATCAAAATAGGTATAAATGATACAATATTGTATGAAGAAGTTTAAAGATATAGAGACTCCAGTCTTTTTTCCTGATGCAACTCGAGCTGTATTACGCACACTTGATTCAAAAGATATCGAGAATACAAAAACGAACGGCATCCTCGTAAACACGTATCACTTATACAACGAGGTAGGAAAACGTATCCTAAAAAAGCATAGGGGTGTAAAACAGTTTATGAATTTTTCAGGAGGAATGATTTCTGACTCTGGTGGATTTCAAGTCATGAGCCTTATCAAAAAAAGTGGAATGGGAAAGATTATTGATGAAGGTGCAGTGTTTTATCCATCGCGCAAAAAGAAAATTGTCTTTACTCCAGAAAAGAGTATTCAGTTTCAGTTTGAAATAATGCCTGACATGATGGTTGTTCTTGATGATTTCACCGCCGCCGATGATACGTATGAAAAAGCAAAAGAAACCGTTGAGAGGACAATTGACTGGGCAAAGCGATCCAAGAGGGAGTTTGAAAAGCAAATTAAAAAGCGTGAGATTAGCACAAAAGACAGACCGTATTTACTTGCAGTTGTTCAAGGTGGGAAATATCAAGATCTGAGAGAGTATTGTGCAAAGGAGCTTGCAGAAGTTGGGTTTGATGGGTTTGGCTATGGTGGATGGCCAATTGATGAGCAAGGCAATTTTGATTATGAATCTGCACGAACTATCGCAGATAACACGCCAGATAATTATTTTCTGTATGGTCTAGGCATTGGTAAGCCTGAAGAGATAGTTGGGATGGCAAAATTAGGTTACAATATTTTTGATTGTGTACTCCCCACTCGGGATGCTAGACACGGCAGACTCTATATTTACAACGCCGATTCAATAGACAAAATCGATATTACTTCTGAAAATTTTTACAGCTTTTACGTTCCAAACAAGCAAAAATATGCAGCAGATACATCAAAAATAAGTGAGGCTTGTGATTGTCTACTGTGTAGTAGTTATTCACGAAGTTATCTGGCACATTTATTTCGAATAAAAGACATGTCAGCAATGAGACTTGCCACAATTCACAATTTGAGATTTTATTCTATTTTGATGGAGAAGATTAGGGAAAGTCTTTGAGGGGACGATGTGGGATCAGCCCCCTCGATAAATAATTTTATTCTTCAAGTTTTGGATTTATTAGCCAGTATATTAATCCTGCAACACAGATCCATCCAACTGCGGCGACCAATACTAATGTACCAACCTGCTGAGATGCTTCGTTTGCAGTTAATTCACTGTTTCCGCTAATTACGATTAACATGATGGCAACAGAAGCTAGTTCAACTACAGCCCATCCTATCTCAAAGAACCAGAACACTGTAATCTTTTTATTAGGTTTCATTGTGAGATTCCCACAATAAATAAACAGATATTGGGATTATAAGATAGAGATTAGTTTTTCTCAAACGTGTAGGCTCCTACGCCTTCTGCTGGGAGTATGGAGATTCGATCGCCTGATTGCAGTTCCCCTTCTAGTATTGCCTTCCCTACCAAATCACCTATTTGTAAATCAATTAATCTTCTCATTGGCCTTGCACCAAATTCTGGTTGAAACCCTTCGCGTGCGATTTTCTCGACAGCTTCACGAGAGAATCTCATTGCAATATTTTTAGCAACATGCAGATTCTCGGCAAGCTCTGTTAACAAAATCCCTGCGATCTCCACTATTGCCTCTCTTGAAAGTGGTTTATACACGACAACACCATCAAAACGGTTTATAAACTCAGGTGAGAATAATCCTTCTTTCATCACATAGTCAGTTACTTTTTGCTGCAGTTTGTCAGTATCACCGGCGTTAACAAGTTCACGAATATATCCTGCTCCGGCGTTTGATGTTGCAATAATAAAGAGGTTACTACAGTTAATACTGTTGCCCAATGCATCAGTAATTTTTCCTTCATCTAGCATTCTCAAAAATAGGTTGTAAATTGCAGGTGGAGCTTTTTCAAATTCATCGAGTAATAGCAGACTTGCCGGATTGTTTTTTATTGCATTTGTTAGCACTCCTGGTCTGTTGTCACGTTGTGTGCCAATTAACCTTTCAATTCCTTCACTGCCAGCAAACTCTGCCATATCAAACCTTAAAATTGACCGTTCTGAGCCGAAATACACTCTTGCTAGTACTTTTGCTGTCTCTGTTTTACCAACACCAGTTGGGCCTAAAAAGAGAAATGATCCAATTGGTCTAGTACTATTAATCACGCCAGCAGATTTACTACGTATTATTTTTGCAATTAGATTAACTGCGTCATCCTGATCTATAAGCCGCTTTGAGATATCTTCTTCAATTGTTGAAAGCTGCTTTTTGCGAGAATCAGATAATGCAGCCATTGGCACTCCAGTTCGCTCACTTAGAACTTTTTCGGCAACTGTAAAGTCGATGACATTTTTCCTGTCATTTTGAGTGTTATACGCCATCACAGCAGATAGCAACTCCAATGCTTTTTCAGGAAATGGTACATCAGTTATATATTGTGCCGATCCAGTAATAATCCTACGCAATGTTGGAGTTGTTACAATGACATTATGTTTCATCTCTTGTTGATCAGCAGATTCAACTAATATATCCATTGCTTGCTCAGCAGATGGTTCTACTACTTCAACTGTTTCAAAAAACTTTCGCAGCCTACTGTTTGCTGCCAAATATCTCTCGTACTCAGATAGTGAGGAGATTGCGATAATAAGTAAATCTTTCCGTTCCAAATATTTTTCAAAGATATCTGTATAGTCTGCACCATCAACAGTTTTGTTGGTATAACGATGAAGATCACGGAACACCAAAATCAAGTTTCCAGCAGATGCTGACTCTGACAAAATATCAGATATAAGTTTCTTCTTTTGGTTAAGGTCACTATATTCAGATGAGATAGCGTTAAGATCTACCTCAACAATCCTGCGGTATGCCATTTGTGGCCCGAGCTGTCCATACGTCGCACGCTTTGCAAATTCCAATACAACCGTTGATTTACCAACTCCTGGTGCTCCAGTTAATATCACACTAATTCCTGATGATAAAGCACGCTCCATTCTATTAACTATTTTTGATCTGCCAATAAGCTGGTATCTTTCTGCGGTTTCTTCAATGTCACTACCGTATTTATCAAGGGTCGGTGTGTATCCCACAAGAAGATCTTTACCAATTCCTGCTTTAACCTTTGGAGATTCAAACTTAACGTTAGAATTCTTTGCAGATCGCATATCCCACCATTTAGCGGCTGTTAGTAGATCTTCAGCACGAACATTATTATCAACAAAAAAAGTGTCACTCCAGACACCCTTTGAAAGAAGCATTGTTATAATTTCTGTAAGCGAGTGAAACTCATCTGACTCAGTCACATGAACAGCACTGATATCTGCATGTTCTATAAGGACATCTTTAGAAATTCCAACATGGCTTGCAATAAATTCACCCGCAGGTTCTTTGAATAAAAACTCTAGGGCTTGTTTAGGATTATGAAGTAGGTGATTTCGCATATGTCCAGCGACTACATCAGGATTCTTTTTATAATTCTCAAAAACTGAATATGATAGAAATGGAAAGACATACCACAAGAGTAATCCTAATCCTCCGGCAATTGTCATAAACAACAAAAACAAACTACCTGTTATTAATAAGATTAATCGAACAAAAAATCCAACTATTCTTGAGACAAAATTAAAACTAGCAGTGTTGAGTGCTTCGGTAAGATTAAAGCCCTTTTTCTTTTCTGTAATAATAAGCTTTTTCCAAGGAGCAAAAAGCGAACGGACTAACAATGGTAATGAAAAATATTGCACAACAGAAAAAAGTGAATTTTTGTATGTGTGCAAATAAAACTTGATTCCAAAACTATAATGCCATGACCAAAAGTCCATAGCTTATTGTACCTTAAATAACTTTTGCTAGCAGCTGGGTGACCTGATGCTGGTATTTACCAATAAACCAGAAAATATATGCAGCTGTTCCCGGTAAAATTATCAAATTTTCTATCCAGTTACCTGCTGTAATTCTTAAAAATCTCAGCGGTGGAAATCCAAATTTTATTTTAAGAGGAAATAAAAGTGGCAGGCCTTCTTTTGTCACAGCATCTCCAATCAAATGAGAAACATAGCCAATGAGAAAACTTATGAACACAAGTTCACCATTAATATATGCTGGGTTGAGCAGTTTTGGAATTAGAAATTGCAGTGAGTAATAAAAAAATAAAAAACCAATAATTGAGTGAGTAAATGTTCTGTGTCCCATAAAGATCTTTGATAATACTTTTGATATATGATCTCCAAATGGCAACATGTTCCATAATCTATTTGATGCTTGGTCAATATCTGGGAGAGTTCCCCCAACAATGTTTGCAACAACACATGACGTTAATGTTGCCAGATTAAGCGTCGTTGGTTGGTTAAGCGTTGCAATGGTGATGAGTGATGCAAAGGCAATAGCATCATGAGTTCTCCCTGTCATAAGTCATTATAATCATTGTATATTTATTATATGAAGGGGAAAGTTGTATTAGTAACTGGAGCTAATGGAGAGATGGGGCATTTATTGTTGCCTGAAATCACCAAACAAAAGCCTGAGAAAATTCTAACTTTGGATCTTCATCCGCTACATCCAGAGCTTAAAACATATGTTCATCGTTCCTTTTTAGGATCTGTTTCAGATAGACAGATCATTAGACAAATCTTCATAGATCATTCAATTGATGTTGTTATTCACCTTGCAGCCAAATTAACAACAAGCTGCGAGAAGAATCCAGATCTAGCTTTTGAAGCAAATGTTGTTGGAACAAATAATCTTCTTACACAAGCTGCACAATCTCAGAAGTATGTTCAATTTTTCTTCCCCAGTTCCATCTCAGTATATGGACTACCTAATGTTGAAGTTAAAAATGAGACAAAAATTAAAGAGACAGATCATGTTAATCCTGCAACACTGTATGGGGTGCAAAAAGTCTATGGTGAAATGCTTGGAAAATACTACGATAAAAAAGGCAAAGTAGATTTTCGTTGTATTCGCTTCCCTGGATTGATGAGTGCAGACACTCTACCATCTTGTGGAACAAGTGATTTCGCTCCTGAAATAGTCCATCACTTTGCACATCATAAAAATTACTCATGCTACGCACGAGCTAAAAGCTATTTGCCCTTTATGGCAATGCCAGATGCTGTCTCGGCAATCCTCTCTTTGATGACTGCGCCTAAAGAAAATCTCACTCAACATGTCTATAATATCTATGCAACAAAAGCGTCACCTGAAGATATTATTGAGATCTGCAAAAAGCATTTTGAACAAGATATTGATATTACGTACAACATTGATGCACTCCGTCAATCGATACTTGATACGTGGCCCAAAGAAACAGATGACAAAAAAGCTCGAGTTGATTGGTCTTGGGAGCCGAAATACGGTGGCGATGAAGCGTTTACAAAGTTTTTGATACCAAAAATTATCTAAGCATACGCAGGTTCATTTCCTGGCTTCCACTTAATAGAACACCCAATTGCAGGAGATTGATCACTTGAAACAGGCTGTCCATTAAGAAGAGCTTCAATCGCATTTCTTAAGTCACTGCCTGTCGGAGTATCCCCATCTGGACGAGTGTTATCAAATTGACCATGGTAGGCAAGGGTATGTTGATCATCAAACAGAAAAAATTCTGGGGTACTCGCAGCTTGAAACTCTTTTGCAGCTTGCTGTCTATCATCATAAAAGTAAGGAAATCCAAACTGAAGTCGCTCAGCTTGTGCCTTCAAATGATCTGGACTATCTTCTGGTACAAAAGAAACATCATTTGAACTAATCGCTGCAATCGATATCTTATCTGCATATTCCTTCATCATAGTCGCAAACGCTTCCTCAATATGTTTAACATAAGGGCAGTGATTGCACATAAAAGCAATTAAGACAGGTCGCCCATCTTCAGCAATCTGTGAAAGTGCCCATTGTTTCTGAGTCATTACATCAAAAAGCATTACGTCTGGCATACGTTCTCCTAATTTCATACCTTTAAACTAACATACTTCACTTTTTATGAAAACCTGCTAGTATCAAATTATGAATGATCCCTTTGTCAAAATGATTGAAGAGCCTCAATCAGAAGAGGCAAAAAACCTCTTCAATGCAATGCGCGATAACCAAGGCGCTGTCCCCAAATGGATGAAAGTAATGGCAAATAATGAAGATATTATGCTTCCATTTTTTGGAATGTTTAAAAAAATCATGGATGAAACTCCGTTACCAAGTGATTTGAAATGGAAGCTTGCATACAAAATTTCTGAGATTAATGAGTGTAGTTATTGTGTAAGCGTAGCAAAGCAAAAACTGGAAGGATTTGGTATTAGTGAAAACGCACTTGAAACACTCGATGAAGGATTAACTGAGCGAGAGCTGCTTGCGATGCAATATGCAATAGAGACTAATAATAATGCATTTAAGATTGATCCTAAGTTAATTGATGCTGTAAAGAAAGAATTTAGTGATGCTGAGATGGTTGAGCTCGTATCAGTAGTTGGATTATTTAACTTTATTAACCGCTTCAATGACTCGCTTGGAGTATTACCTGATCTAGAGTAATTAACTAGGTGTATTATCCAAGCTTTTCCACAGATACATGCATGCTATCGTCCGGTACGGTGACCATTTTTGAGAAATCGCAATAATTTCTTCTTCGTTATTTTTATCAACATTGTAGAGTGTAGAAACTGCGTTTTTTAATCCCATGTCGCCAATTGAAAAAACATCAGGTCTGTGAAGAGTAAACATCATAATCATTTCAGCGCTCCAAGGGCCAATGCCTTTTAATTTTGTCAGTTCTTTTTCAACTTCTTCGTTTGATAAGTCATGCAAAATACTTGTCTTAAATGTATTATCTACTACGTCATTTGCTAAGCTAATCAAGTAATCTGACTTTGCATAGCTCATACCTGCTGATCGATATTCTTCTCTATCATGTTTAAGAATATTTTCAGGAGATAACTCTCCAACTAATTCAGACACGCGCCCCCAAATAGTTGCAGCTGCTTTTACAGATAGTTGCTGATTAACGATAGTCCTGGCAATTGCTACAAAAATATCTCTTTTTTCATTTTGAAGATTTTCCCATTCATTAAGTACATCTGGGAATGTAATGATTAATTTCTTTAAAACTGGGTCTTTGGAGAGGTGTTTGATGATGTGTGACATGAGGTAATTTGTTAGTTGATAGTATGTATATTACATTAAAAAATAAAAGCCAACCGCCAGTATCAATTTCTTGATTACTTTTGGTTGGCCAAAAAAAATTATTGAACGACTACAGAGTCTACATATACATCAAACTGTGTCCCTGCATTTGAATAAAACTGCAAAGACATATGTGCAACTCCCGCAGGAATTGTGTATGTATATGTGGCAACTCCATTGACGTCTGCACCAAGTGTGCCAATATTGTCGCTTGTGACATACGACCAGTTCTCATCTGAGAAATCTGCACGAAGTCCAAACGAACCAGTTCCATTTCCCGATTTCGCAAAGAAATTGAAAGTATATGTTTGAGCAGCAGTCACAGAAAATCCACCGCTCACTAATGTGATGTAGTCATTTGTAGGTGCAAAGTGAATGCTGTTTACTCCATCATTTCCGTTACTCGACTGGTCGAGTGTAACAAGACCACTACCGGTACTCCAGTTGTCAGGAAAACTTCCCGATACGATCTCAAAACTCGGGTTGTAGACCAAGTTCACTGGAACTGGCGTTGCAGTCGGAGTCGAATCATACACTATAAAGTTGTATGACAAAGGTGTACTCTGAGTGCCAGTACCGCCGTCCTGAGAGAACGCAGTCACCGATACAAAATGTGAACCAACGGATGGCGTCCAAGCATAATAATCAGACGGTCCATTGTCTCCATTGAGTGCATACGGTTCTGTGCTTTCAGTTGAATAGCTAGGATTCCCATCCAGGCCAAAGACAACGCTCTCTTCACCAGTCGCCTCAGCACGAATGCTAAAGTTGTTTGTTCCAAGAGCAGCAACATCAATTACCATGCCTTCATACATTGCTGCAATGTCCAGCTCTGTATCTGCATTTACCAGAACAAGTAAAGTCACTTGTGGTGCTGGTACAGGTGTATTGGTTGGCGTCTCCGTTGGTGTCGGTGTATATGTTGCAGTTGGTACAGCAGGTGTCCATCCTCCACAATTTATGTCAGTGAACAACTTCAAGCTATGCATGTTGTCATCAACTACTTGACCATTGTCATAGTAATTGTCTCGCAAGTCAGAATCACTTGCAGAGAAACATCTTGCGCCACCTTGTTGAGAATCTAGCTGATACACTATGGCTGAGTTTCCTGGTAAAACACCAATTGATGAAACAGCACCTTCAATATAATCTGGAAGATTAAACTGATTTGTGCCGCTACCACCATATTGTGTACCTTCCCAATTAAAGCCAGCATAGACTGTGACAGAGTCACCGCTTGCGACATATGGTGAATATTGATCATCACAATTTGCATTGTCATACCAGATAAATGAACTTAACGCATTGTTTGCGTTACTGCCATCATCTAGTGTCACATACTGCAAATCAGGTATTGATGTCACCAAACATCGCTTGCCACCTTGACCATTTGAATGAGTAAAGACCATTGTTGAATATCCAGAATCAATCTGAACACTCGACATTATGTCATTCGCCCATCCGTCAAAGTTAATGATTGTACGCGGATTCGCACTATTACCATACTGACCACCTCCATAGTTAGGATCCTCGCGAAAATCAACAGGATCATCACCAATTACAGGTGGTGGTGAATCACCGCCGTCAGTAGCTTCAGTATTCGAAGACTCTACATAGCCACCATTACCGAAACTACCTTTCCCAGAGAAAATAATATCGTCTCGATAAGCAGCTGGAACCAAATTCAAGTCTTCACAATTAGAACTATTTGTACAATCAACAGCACTAAGCCCCCAGACTACAGCTGGTATACGAGAAATTGGTTCATTATTTCCTTCCGCATCGGTGTCTTTGTAACGAAAATCATTTCGAGGAGATGGTGGACCAGCCCCCCAATAAGATCTGACTGCAACTCCGTCGTAGTTGTATATTGTGCTGCAATCACTTGATGTACAGTATGGATAGATAGAATAACCATCTATATACCGGCCGTACCATGATAATGGATTACCAACAAGCTGGGGCTTCTGAAAACCTAAAACATCTGTTCCAGACAAGCAGTATTGTGTACAAGGTTCATTTGTTCTCAGGTCCACATGTAGATGTGTCGTCCAAACCTTAGCACCACCACTACCAGTACCGCCAACATAGCCGAGTGGAGTACCCACACTTACGTATCCATCGTCCCACATATAATCGTTCATAGCGGATGGAGAAAAACCATAGAGGTGTGCATATACAAGTGAAACATCACTACCTGATATTTCTTGAACTATAACATTACCCAAGGAGCTGTTACTAAGCCCCATAAAGGTAATCTTCCCGGAACCCATTGCCAAAACCGTCCATCCACACTCGCCTGTGTAGCCATCTCCATCACAATCAGAAAACGGCTGTCCTGAAAAATCTATACCAGAAGCAATCGCACTAGAGACGGTTGCTTGAGTGAATGTAGTACTAGGAGCGTGCGGGCCGCTTGAGAATTGAACACTATTACCAGCGCTAAATGGCATGCTGAAATTTGGAACATTATATGCCAGTATTTTACCCGAGTTGGTAATTATTCCTATATACACGAACATTACTATAACCGAACAGAAGACACTTAACCTTTTTAGGTATCTCACAAGAGAATCCTTTCACTATAAATTTACTGTAAAGATCATTTGCCATTTTAAGGCTAAACAGCTACAATTGTATCAAAGTGCATAGTAAAAATATAACTACACGTACCAGAGAAACATTAATTGCCGTTGTTCTTTTCGTGTTATTACTATCAATATTCTTTATTTTATCAAAGGTGTTGACAAAAACTGACACGAAAGGCTTAACTGAGACGTTAGAGAACAAAAACGACCTAATGGTATTCGAAAGCGCAAGAGTCCCACTATCTTTTGAGTATCCCCTAGGGTTTCCCGTCAAGGCACTTGGTTCAGAATATGATCACACTTACCTTGGTGACGAGAATGTTGAAATGATTAGTTTCACAAACGAGCAGAAGGCAATTCCAAATGCAACTTCTGATTCATATGGTTACTTATCAGTAGTAAATGTGTTAATTGACGACCTGTATTCATATATAGAGAAGCCACTGATAAATGATCCATCGGTAGATGCAATCAATATAGAAGATACATATCTTGGTAGTAATAAAGGATATCGTCTAAACGTAAAAAGAAATACAAAATATGGTGGCTTTTTAGGGCCCATAGCAGAATGGACATATTACTACTATGATCCTGAAACTAAGCTTTTATACCAGACTGCACTAACCAATCCCAATTATCTTGATAGTGATCCTGAAAAAATTACAAGAATATACGAAGAGATTATCCTTCCTTCAATTAACATAGATATCAAATAAATGACCATATACAACAACTTCACCAGTTAGTAACTTTACAGCAACAGTAGTTGCTTTAGCTTCTGCTTGAATCAAATTACTATTGATCCAAACACCGGTTAGTATGAGTAATAAACTCAATACCAATATCGTACTTATTCGTTTCTGCATGTTTACCTCCGCAAAAAGCCAATAAAACTATTTAATGATGATCAGATAGAAAGAAGAATATATGAATGGTGACTTCATCCTCCAACACAGGATTTCAAAGGCAGAAGAGTGCCTAACTTAGTCTTCTTATCCTCTATGCTCAGGAGCATTTATGAGACCACACTTCTTATATTTTAGTCCAGATCCACAAGGGCATGGATCGTTTCTGCCAACTTTTTGATCAGCGTTTTTTACTTGCTTGAATGCTTTCTTTCCTGTTTCTGCTACTGCATCAGCACTTTCATCAATTAAACCACTCCCATCCGATGTGTCTACATTAGTTCTTGCATTCTCAAGTGGAATTTCTGGTCGTGCGCTACCTACTTGGACTCTAAATATTCTCCTAGCTAGTTCGTCATCTATTTTTGCCAAAAGCTGTTCAAAAAGGGTGAAAGCTTCTTGTTTAAATTCCACAAGAGGATCTCTCTGTGCGTATCCACGAAATCGCACACCTTCTCGGAGACCATCAATGTGATCAATATGATCAATCCATAGATGATCAATCGCTCCCAAATACGCAAACTTCTCAATTCTTCTCATGACTGGTTCATTTAGTTGTTCTTCACGAGAAGAATATGTTGTCTCAAGAATTGTTTCGAGTGCTTTTGTTAATTTTTCTTTATCATCTATCTTTTTAATTTGTGACAAGATTCTTTCACGGGAGTTTTCATCGAAAGGAATCATCTCAGAAAAGTTGATGACAAGTCGTGAATAATCTGGCGTATTTTTCTCATGATCCCATGATTCATCTATGATTTGGTCAATCTGTTCATACAGTTTGTCCATAACATCTTCTTTGAGATTTTCGGATGAAAGGACTTTCTTTCTTAAGCCATATACAATTTCTCTCTGCTGATTTGCAACGTCATCATATTCAACAAGACGTTTTCGAGAATCAAAATGAAATCCTTCTACTTTCACTTGAGACTGCTCGATTGCCTTTGAAACAATTGGGTTTTCAATAGGCATGTCTTCAGGCATCTTTAGACGCTCCATTATATTTTTAATTTGATCACCACCAAAGACTCGCATTAAGTCATCTTCTAGTGACAAATAAAACCGAGATTCTCCAGGATCACCTTGCCTACCAGAACGTCCACGAAGCTGATTGTCGATACGTCTGCTTTCGTGGCGCTCAGTTCCAATGACCATAAGACCTCCAGCATCTAGTACCTTTTTGTGATCTTCAAGCCATTCTTTGTATTCTTTTGATTGTTTAAATTTTTCAAAAGATATTTTTTCATCTTTTTCTGGCTCTGCTCCACCTAAAACGATATCAACACCACGTCCGGCCATATTGGTCGCAATTGTAACTGCACCTGGTTTTCCTGCTTCTGCAATAATCGCAGCTTCGCGTTCGTGGTTTTTTGCATTCAATACATTATGAGGAATTCTTTTCTTTTTTAAGAGAGATGCTACAATTTCGTTTTTCTCAACTGATGTTGTACCAACTAAAATTGGCTGGCCATTTTTGTGTTTCTCTGCAATTTCTGTCGCAATCGCACTATATTTAGACCTAATAGTTTTATAGACTAAGTCACTATTATCTTTTCTAGCGATTGGTTTATTTGTTGGAATAACAATGACATCTAGATCATAAATCTTCTTAAACTCATCTGCCTCAGTTGCTGCAGTACCAGTCATACCAGAAAGATGTGAATACAATCTGAAATAATTCTGGAAAGAAATGGTTGCTAGGGTTTTACTTTCTTGCTTTATCTCAACTCCTTCTTTTGCTTCCACTGCTTGATGGAGACCATCACTCCAACGACGACCTGGCATAAGTCTACCTGTAAATTCATCAACTATTACTACCTCACCATCTTTAACAAGATATTCACGATCTCGAACATAGAGTGATCGGGCACGAAGAGCGTTTTCGATATGATGAATCGCATCAAAGTCTTGTTCGTATAAATTATCAACTCCAAGCTTTTTCTCTACTTTTGAAATTCCATGTTCTGTTAATGAAGCAGTCTTACTTTTTTCATCTATTTCATAATCAGTATCAGGATTTAAGATATCAATGAGTTTCGCAAATGTATAATACTTATCAGTAGGCTCAGTATCAGGTGCTGATATGATCAGAGGAGTACGAGCCTCATCGATCAAGACCTGGTCAACTTCATCAACAATGGCAAAGTAGTGGCCTCTCTGAACCATGCGATCAAGTTCTGGGACCATATTGTCGCGAAGATAATCGAATCCAAATTCATTATTCGTTCCATATGTAATGTCAGCGCTATAAGCTTCCTTACGACTACATTCTTTAAGATGAGTGAGACGAAAATCACCATGTGACGTATCTTCATGTTCTGGATCAAATATGTATGATTTTTGCTCACCTGCGATCACTCCTGTTGAAAGTCCTAGAAAATCATATATTGGAGCATTCCATCCAGCACCAACTCGAGCAAGATAATCATTAACAGTAACAAGATGAGTTCCCTTTTCTGCCAGTGCTCTTAAATAAAGAGGAGCCGCAGCTGTTAAGGTTTTTCCTTCTCCAGTTCTTTGTTCTGCGATCTTTCCCTCAAAAAGTGTTATGCCAGCAATTAGCTGAACATCGTAGGGGCGTTGGCCTATTGTTCTGACAGCAGCCTCTCGAACAAGCGCAAATGCATCTGGCAATATATCTTCTAAGCTTTTACCTTTTTTTATTTGTTTTTTGAAAGCTTCTGTTTGCTTTTTGAAGTCTGAGTCTTTGAGTTTTTTATACTTTGGCTCAAGCTCATTTATTTTGTCTACGGTTTTTTGAATTCTAGATAGCTCTCTGCCGTTAAGGTCTATAAACCGTGATAATACTTTAATCATGAATACCTATTTTACTACAAATTGGAAAATATGATATTATCGTACTATATATGAAAAAGCTAATTTTAGTGATAATTGCACTTCTCCTTTTGCCCACATCCGTGATGGCTGCTTCTTCACGTGACGACTTTAATAAATCGGTATTGGTTCTTCCAGATGAAGTAATAGACGGAGATTTTATTAATGCTGGTGAGCGAGTAGATATCTATGGAACTGTTCTTGGAGACGTATATGTTGCCGGAGGCACAGTAAATATAGAAGGAAATGTTGAAGGTGATGTCATTGCAGCAGGAGGGACTGTCACTATTTCTGGTAATGTAGGTCAAGATGTGCGAGCAGCTGGTGGAACAGTTACTATATCAGGTAATGTTTCAAAAAATATTACTGTCGCTGGAGGTACTGTGGAAATATCACGAAGTGCTACAGTAAATCGCAATGTATATGTTGGGGCGGGTAGCTTCTTTTTGGCAGGATCTGTAAATGGAGATCTCACATACGCAACCGATCCTGATTATGTGATTTCAGAGACAGCTTCCGTATCAGGGACTGTCAATAGAATAGAAAATGACTATGAATATAGCGTTGATAGACAAGAAGTACAAAATGTTGCAAAAGGTTTTAATATCGCTGGTAAGTTCATCAGCATGCTATCAACCTTGTTACTTGGATATTTACTAATTCGGTTCTTGCCACGATATGCTTCACGAGCAAGTGAGCTTATTACCACATCATTTTGGAAATCTTTATTAATTGGTTTTGCAAGCTTTATTGTCTTACCTATCAGCATCTTAGTGTTATTTATTAGTATTATTGGCTGGCCAATCGCAGTAATTCTATTAGGCCTCATGATTTCATATGGTTTTATATCTCGAATTTATGCAATGGTTGCGATCGGACAGAAAGTTTCTGGCTGGACAGGTTCAAAATTAACTGGTGAATATTGGGTATTTGTTGTTGGTGTTTTGGTATATTACCTGCTTAGCTTCATTCCTATCATTGGTGGTCTTATTACGTTTGCTGTTGTCACCGCAGGATTCGGTGCAGCACTTAGAAACATCAGAAATACGTACTTCATTGCTAAGGGGAAGAAAATACTCTAACTAGCAATTATTTTGATATTGGCATAAAATTACCTCTTGGTATGGCTACTACAAACGCAATAGAAGTTAATAACCTCGTTAAGCGATACAAGAAGACAAAGACAAATGCTGTAGATGGCATTAGCTTTGATGTTAAAAAGGGTGAATTCTTTTCTCTCCTTGGACCAAACGGTGCAGGTAAGACAACAACTATTTCTATACTCACCACAACACTTGCCAAAACTTCTGGGACACTCAAGCTGGCTGGTTTTGATGTTGATAAAAATGCAAGCGAAGTGAGAAGAAATATAGGAGTGATCTTTCAAAAACCATCCCTTGATGAAAATTTAACAGCTGAGGAGAATATTCGATTTCATGCGATACTTTATGGAATTTACCCGTTTGCGCCCTTCTACTCCCTTATGCCAAAGGACTATAAAGATAAGCTAAATGAGCTTGGAGAGTTACTTGGAATTAAGGATGAACTGGGCAAGCCAATAAAGAGCTTTTCCGGTGGAATGAAGAGAAAGCTTGAGATTATAAGAAGCCTTATTCACAATCCAAAAGTATTATTTTTAGATGAGCCTACCAGTGGGCTAGATCCTGAAGCAAGAAAGACTTTATGGAACTATTTAAAAGAAGTTCGTGCACGAGAAAAGATGACCATCTTTTTAACGACTCATTATTTGGACGAGGCAGAAGATGCAGACAGAATATGTATTATTTCTAAAGGGAAAATTAAAGAACTAGGGACACCTACAAAAATTAAATCAAAATTATTAGATGAGTATTTAATAATTGGAGCAAAAGATAATCTGAAACTTGAAACAGAACTCAGGAAGCATAAGCTTGAATATAAAGAAGAAAATGGACTATATGTACTTGATATTAATGGACACAGTGCACAAGATCTCATTCAGATGATTAAGACAAAGCTTACAACTCTCAAAGTTCATAGCCCATCACTTGAGGAAGCGTATATCGATCTCATAGAATCAGAACACAATGAAAATTAAACACGAAATAAATGCAATCGCAACAATAGCTCTACGTGACTTTACAAAGTTGTTGCGAGACAGAATGAGGCTTGTCACAAGTTTTATCTTTCCTGTAATTTTTATCGGAGTGTTGGGAGGAAGTTTGCAATCAAATTTGGCAGCTGATGCTGGGTATAACTTTTTGACATTTGTTTTTATTGGAGTGCTTGCACAGACTCTGTTTCAGTCAACTGCTGCGGGAATAATTTCTTTGATTGAAGACCGCGAGAATGATTTTTCTCAAGAGATGTTTGTTTCCCCTATTTCACGATACTCAATAATTGTTGGGAAAATCATTGGAGAAGGACTAGTTGCTTCAACTCAAACCGTGGGGATAATTATTTTTGGAATAGTTATTGGTGTACCCTTTGGTTTAACAGATTTTATTACTCTACTGCCAGCTGCCGCTGGAGCAATATTATTAGGCGGTGCGTTTGGAGTTATTGTGATGGCAAACCTTAGCAATCAAAGAACTGCGAATCAAATATTTCCATTTTTGATTTTCCCTCAGTTTTTCTTGGCAGGAGTCTTTAATCCAATAAAGAATTTACCCCCAGTTATTTTGCAATTATCACGTATTTCACCAATGACATACCCTGTGGATCTATTTAGATCAATTTATTACTTGGGAAAGCCAGAATATGACAAAGTAGTTTTATTTAGTCCTGCATTTAATGTTCTTGTAATCTCAATAATGTTTTTGATTTTTATATCAATTGGAACTTACTTCTTTGTTAAGAACGAACGAAACCGATAATCATTAACTTCTTTTGGTATAATTTGATTCAAAAATAGTTAGCTCTTTGGAGGTCAAAAATGGCGAGAGTTAGTTCAGTACCCATAGCTGAAAGGTTTAACAAAAAGATTCCTCTCTATCGAATAAAAGTGAGACATACAGAACATGAAAGCGTTTCAGAAGAAGGATATGAGACCATTGGTCAATATGTAGGCAAAAATGGGGACATATCGATTTTTCTCACAAAATTCGATGCAGAGTCACTTGCTAAGCGCATAAATAAAAGAAATCGTCAGCAATATGCTAGTCGCCAACAGAGCAAATAAACATAATATTTGCCTCTGGGTATACACGGTCAACATTTGGGAAAACTTTTTCAAGAGTTTTCCCAAACTTTAATGCATCATTTCTATCTTCTGGTCCATATAATCTATTAAAAATAGCTTTGCCTTTTGACGTTAATAACTTACGTATCTCGTTAACAAACTTTTCTGTTGTAAACTTCTCAGGGAATTCATCACCAACATAAGTATCCACACATATGAGATCATATGCGGCGTTACATTCTTTAATAAACTTCTCTGCATCAGTGATATGTATATCAACTTTATTTTTATCAAGCTTTAGATGTTTCATACCAAGCTCAACAATAACTGGGTCTATGTCAATTCCAGTTATGTCTGCATCTGGCCATTTTTTCAATACAAGGTCTACAATTCCTCCTCCTCCAAGACCTAAAATAAGACACTTTTTTACATTAAATTGATCTACGTTAATTGATGATAGAGTATGTCTCCATATAGTTTTTGCAAGTCCTCCAGATTGAGGCAATCCTCCACCCAAAATATATGTTCCCATGAAGATATCTTGAACGACAGTTAACTCACCATTAATGTCTGAATGTCTTTTTTCAATTGTGATTCTTCCATCTAGGATATTCATACGTTCAATTATACCAGTAAATCAATGTGTTTATTTTCGGTTTTTGTTTGGTATAATGAGTTATATGAATAATGCACCACTCGCCGAAAGCCTCAGACCTCAGATACTCAATGATTTTGTTGGACAAACTCATATAGTAGGCGAAGGAAAAATTATCACAGAACTTCTCAAAAAAGCTGCAGTAACAGACTTCTTCCCGTCACTTATATTTTGGGGGCCTCCGGGAACTGGAAAAACTACACTTGCTCGAATAATTTCAAAAGAACTTGATCGTGAATTTTATGAGTTCTCGGCAGTTAGTGCTTCAAGTAAAGATATACAGAATGTTATTCCAAAAAGAACAGAAACACCTCAGTTATTTGCCCCTCCAATAGTGTTCTTAGATGAGATTCATAGATTCAATAAAGCTCAACAAGACAAGCTACTCCCACACGTAGAGAAAGGGGATATTATATTAATTGGAGCAACAACAGAGAATCCTTCATTTGAAGTAAATAATGCACTTCTCTCTCGATCACGAGTAATTGTTCTTAAGCAACTTGAAGAGAATGATTTTGAAACGTTAATCAAAAGAGCTGAAAAAGAAATCGGCAAGAAATTACAAAAAAAAGCGAAAGAATTTTTGGTCCATGCTGCGGCAGGTGATGCACGAATACTGCTAAATACCATAGAAATCTCAGCACAACTAGCACAAAAGAATATTAGTCTAAAAGATATCGAAGATGCTATGCAAAAGAGAGCAATAGGTTTTGATAAACAAGGAGACAGTCACTACAACACAATTTCTGCATTTATTAAGTCTATGCGTGCATCAAACACTGACGCTGCGATATATTATCTGGCACGAATGATAGAAGCAGGCCAAGATCCGTTGTTTGTTGCAAGGCGAATGGTTGTGTTTGCCAGTGAAGATATCGGTATGGCGCAGCCAACAGCATTAGTTGTTGCAAATGCCGTATTCCGCGCATGTGAGACTATTGGCTATCCCGAGTGTTCGATTAATCTTGCACATGGTGTTGCATATTTGTGCAATGCAAAAAAAAACAGATCAGCCTATGATGCTTTGAGATCAGCACAAGCAGATGTAAATACATACGGCAATCTCCCAATTCCCAAAAAGATACTTAATGCTCCAACAAAACTGATGAAAGATGAAGGCTATGGAGAGGGATATGAGATGTATGATGGATCAGATTTCTTACCAGAGAAATTAAAAAACGCGAAATACTATAAAGATATAGATTAATACACTAATGGTGGATTTACTTCGAAGATATCACCGTCACCACAAGGGCATTCACCGTTACATTCAATTTCCACATTCTTCTTATTAGCATAGCATCCGTTTGGATACGTGTTTCCGTCTGATCCACATACTGGAGAATATATTTCTGGACACATTAAGCCTACGCTTCCATTGCCAGGTGCTGAACTTACCGGTTTGCCTTTTACTCCACCTCGTGCTGCATTTGGGAAACCGAGAGTACCCATTCCAAAAGCTTGCGCGAGAACAACAAAAAATATCATTATTACTGTCGATAAAAGAAGAGTGAGCTTAACAACAGACATAATATGCGGAAAGTCTGATCTTTTTGCTTTTGCAGCCATAGTTAATATTGCGAAATTAATTCATTCAGGTCAAGCTTCAATTTTATCTTTACCCATGTATTTTCTTAATACTTCTGGAATTGTAACTGATCCATCTTCGTTTTGATAATTTTCTAAAATGGCAATAGGTGTCCTAGACATTGCCATTGCAGTTCCATTTAGCAAATGTGCATACCCGAGATTATCTTTGTCCTGATATTTAATATTCAAATTACGAGATTGATAATCAGTTGTGTTGCTTGTTGATGTAACCTCTCCCCAATCATTTCTACCCGGCATCCATGCCTCAAGATCATATTTTTTAGCAGCTATTGCACCCAAGTCTCCTGTACACATTTCCAATACTCTATAAGGAATTCCTAATCCTTGATAAATTTCCTCTTCAATCGCAAGCATTTCCTGATGTAATTTCTCACTTTCCTCAGGACGAGTGTAGGCAAACATTTCAAGTTTGGTAAATTGATGAACACGGTACAGACCTTTTGAATATTTTCCATACGCGCCAGCTTCCTGCCTAAAACAATGGGACACCGCAGCATATCGAATAGGTTCTGCAAGCTGTAATACCTCGTCTGCATGTAATCCAGCCATTGTTACCTCCGCTGTTGCAATAAGTCCAAGATCTTGCCCTTCTATCTCATAAATTTGTGCTTCATCCCCTTTAGGGTTATATCCTGTTCCGAGATAGTATCTAGATCGAGCTAAGTCAGGTGTTGCAATTGGTTGATATCCTTTTTGAATCAATAGCTCAAAGCCATAATTTAGAAGAGCTAACTCTAGAAGCACAGCATCACCCTTTAAGTAATAAAACTGGCTACCACTCACTTTTGCTCCGGCATCAAAATCAATAATGCCCAGTCTCTGTGCAATCTCTAAATGATCTTTTGGCTCAAAACTAAACTGAGGCTTTTCGCCAACAATTCTCAATTCTTTATTATCTCCTTCACCCCTACCAACTGGCACATCCTCAAAGGCTGGGTTAGGGATTTTGTTAATTACTGTATTCATCGCCTCTTCAGCCTCTGAGAGGAGAGGTTCAGCTTGTTTAAGTTTGTCTTTAATCTCTTTTCCTTTTTCAATATTTCGCTCTTTAGCAGCTTTATTCTTTTCAGCACGCAAAGATTCTACTTTAGACAAGATATCTCTCCATTTACTATCCATTTCGAGTACTGCATCTACAAGAGCTGGATCCATCTGTTTATCAGCCGTAATCTTCTTGAAAAAATCAGGATTATCTCTTAACGCGTTAATATCGATCATGAGGCAATTATAAATGAGGAGTCTCACCAATGCCAGTAATGAGTAGTTTTACGTTCTTACTCTCAAACGTTGTAAGCGATGTATTTGTAATTACTGGCAACCAGTATTCTTCAACTTTTCCGGATACTGCAACTATTATCGATCTGATCATATCTTCATGACTTACGAGTACTATGTTTTCGTTTGTATAAAAATACGCACTGATAATAGACTTTGCACGGTGTTGTATATCTTTAAAAGATTCACCGTTCGGGAAGCTAGTAAGCTGTGGGTGTTCCTGCCACTTGTTAAATATATCAGGAAAATCCTCAATGATTTCTTCAGTTGTATTTCCTTCAAGGTCTCCATAGCTCATTTCTTTAAGAAGCGGTTCGTCTACTACATCAAGATTCAGTTGTTGAGAAATAATCTCAGCAGTCTCATGAGCGCGATTGAGAGTACTAGCAATAATTGACGAAATATATTTGTCTTCTAAATACTGGGCAAGTTTTGTAGCCTGTTGTTTACCAGCTTCGTTGAGGAAGTCGTTTCCACTTTGGCCTTGCCATGTATGAGTAGTATTTGAGTCTGTTTGTCCGTGACGAGCAAGATAAATCATATTAAAGTTCTAACTTAGTAGAAATCGTCTGCATAGCAACAATCGCAATCTCAATAAACTCCTCTAGCGGTATTCCAAGCATTTCATCACACATTTCAATCTGCTCACGGTGAACACCAGCGGCAAAAGTCTTTTGTTTCCACTTCTTGGTCACAGAATCCAATGTCACCGCTGACAACTTTCTTTCAGGTTTAACGAGTGCAACAGCGACGATAAATCCTGTTAACTCATCGCATGTATAGAGAGCCCAATCCATTTGAGTCTTGGGCTCTGGAGCTCCTTCTACAAATTTCCAAGCATGCCGTGCAACGGCATCTTTTATTTCTGCATGCGCCTCTAGCTCTTCCAGCCACTTGGCTGCAACTTTTGTATGGTCCGTTGCAGCAGTATCTTTTACTTCTTCATAATCAACATCATGAATAAGGCCGGCAATCTCCCATTTCTCTTTGTCTTCTGATTGACCAAGACGCTCTGCTAAAGCGCCCATCACAGCTGAGACTGCATAGCAATGCCGACGCAAATTCTCATTCTTTATTTTTTCATGGAGCAAATCCGTTGCTTGTTGTTTATTCATTTTTTAATTGTACACTATGCCATCTTTTCTATAGTGATATATTTTGTTCGCTTTTGGATCATATAACGTATTATCAACGCCATCTTCGTTGACCTTTCTCTTGTCATGAATATTATTATCTCCGATACCAGCTTTATGAAATTGATGGACTACATCATTGTGTAAAATAGTTGTACTTACTATAGATTCATCTCTATACTGCTTAACTGGATCATCTATGTAGTAGTTTTGTCCAAATAAGTATATGTGTAAGTCTTTGCCTTGCTCAACTAGATCATGAGTTTCTGCTAATAATTCTTCATATTGAGCTAACCCAGATATGGGATTCGTTGAAAAAAAACGAGTTTGGCTATCATTTGGTATACGAATTTCTTGTGGATTATTCTCTTTATGTTTTTCCTCAGCTGCATTGAGGAAACCTCTATTAATTAAGTCTTCATCTTTGCTGATAACATTTGGGTAATGGGCTGTTTTGAGCATTTCTCTTTTATCTGCATCATAAATCCAAACTATTAAACATGGTCCCGCACCACTATTTCTGGTTGGTATATCCATTGACACATCTATTGTTTGATACATCTTGACTCGATCAATAGGACGTTGAGATCGCTTTTCGGCAAATTCTGTTTCAGAAATTTCAATTACCTCGGGAAGTCTTAAGTCTTTTTCCACTTCTGATAGATCTGGCTGAGACTCCTCAGTCATTCTCCTTGTTTATTGGCTTTAAAGTTGGGAAGGCGATGACTTCTCTAATATTTGATGCGTTTGTCAGCATCATTACAAATCGATCAATACCAATTGCGATTCCACATGTTGGTGGGAAGCCATAATTAATCGCTTCAAGGTAATCATAATCAGTTTGATGTGCTTCATCGAAACCTGCTTTCTCACGATCCTTTTCGTGGATAAATCTCTGTTCTAAGTCAACTGGATCATTAAGTTCTGAATAGTTATTCCCGAGTTCTGATCCATACGCAAACATTTCAAATCTTTGAGTGAAACGCTCATCTTCACATTTTTTGGCCAAAGGCGATATTTCTTTTGGATAGTCATAGATAATCGTTGGCTGAATGAGCTTTGGCTCACAAGCTTCTTCAAAAACGAAAGCTATTACCTCGCCTATCGTGAGAGCTTTATCGAGTTCTTTATGTTTTTCACTTGGAATCGCACTAACATTTTTCGCTGCATTTTTTGCTTCTTCTAAAGAAGTCCATTCTAGTGGATTAATTCCTGTAAATTCTTTGATTGCTTCGACTACTTTCATTCTTTTCCATGGCCGAGCAAAACTAATTGTAGTATCACCGTATGTAAACTCAGTTGTGCCAAAAACTTCTTTTGCAACATGTTCCATGATTTCTTCAATAATATCCATACCGTACGTATAGTCTTCATATGCGATTTGAGCCTCAAACATAGTGAACTCTGGATTATGATCGTGATCTACTCCTTCGTTTCTGAATACTTTTGTGATTTCATAGACTTTTTCAAAACCTCCAACTATTAGTCTTTTCAAATACATTTCATCTGAGATTCTTAGGTAAAACTCAGAATCAAGAGCATTGTGGTGTGTACTAAACGGCTTTGCAAAACCTCCTCCATACACAGGCTGAAGGGTTGGCGTTTCTACTTCCAGAAATCCGCGTTCATCAAGAAATCTTCTTAAACTTGTAATTACTTTTGATCGTGCAGTAAGTCTTTCGCGGACTTCCTCATTCATTATCAAATCCACATAGCGTTTTCTGTAGCGCTCCTCCACGTCTTTCAAGCCATGAAAGGTTGAAGGTAGTGGGTTAATCGCTTTGACCAGTATTTGAAACTCTGTGACACGTACAGTCGTCTCTCCTGCTTCTGTAACAAAGACTTCTCCCGTTGCGAGCAAAAAATCTCCAATATCTAGCTTTCTTAACAGTTTATAACTCTCTTCTAAGTCTTTTTTTTGAAAGAAGAGTTGGATTGATCCGGTTTGGTCACGAAGATCTGCAAAGGTGATATTTCCATGAGCACGAAAACTCATAAGTCGTCCACGGACTGAAACAGTTTCGCCTTTTTTATCCAGTGCGTCGGCAACTGTATTGGTTTCATCTTTTTGCAGTGAAGCAGGATACGGATTGATACCTTGATCAAGTAATGCCTGTCTACGATCAAGTCTAATTTTTTTAATTTCTGATAGTCTCGTCTCTGCCATGGTTGTAGTATAGCGTAAGTGAGCCTAGGTTGCGAGACATATACGAGATATCTCGCAACCTAAAAATAATTAATACATACTAGATGACTTCAGAAAATCGCTAGCGTTATTAGCACGTCCACTCTGTTTGTCACAGAATAGCTGGTAATAAGCGGATTTCTTTGCTGATTCTTCGTCATCTCCGTTATCAATAAGAGACTTAACTAATTGTCTGAACTGTTCTTGATCTATAGGTGCTAAGTCCGATACAACCTCATCAATCGTTTGCGTCGACATCTCTTCTCCAGTCTCTCTTATATAATGTGCCTAAAACGAAAAAACCTCCTTTTTTGAAGGAGGTAAACTTATAAACACACACGTAAGTCTACCTCCTTAGGTAAGGAGGACAAACTTAATAATCATTTGTGATGATATATGTGTGTTCATAATTAAATATTATTTAATTTCAAGAATTTTGTACACTATTTTTCCTGCTGGTGCATCAACTTCAATCTCTTCACCAACTTTTTTACCAACTAATTGTTTACCAAGAGGTGACTCATTAGAGATTTTCTTTTCCATAGGATCAGCTTCCCATTCACCAACGATGTTATATTCATGTGTATCACCATTGATCTGAACAACGACACAGTTACCTACACCAACTGCTCCTTTGCTTGCATTTTTGATGATTTCAGCATTATCAATAACATGCTTTAGTTCATCGATTCTGCCGTCAAGAAAATCAAGCTCTTCTCGTGCTGAAGTGTAATCACTATTTTCTTTCAGATCACCTTCTTGTCGAGCACGCTCAAGTCGCGACACTACAGATGGTCGCTTCTCTTCAGTAAGTTCCATGAGCTCAGCTGCGAGCTCATCGTATCCTTGCTGTGTTACTTGTACTTTTTTATCTTCCATTATTACTTTTTTAACCAAAACTCCCTCCTAATTAGTGAGAGGGAAGTGAAAAAACTCCCTCTTTTAGCCGAGATAGATCTTGATGATGCTAAAAGAGTATGCAGGAGAATATGTAATTTTCATATTTTGCATGTAAGTTTTAATCAACTTTGTGTATTCTAAATATAGAGCTCTTATTTGTCAAGTTTCCACACATCTGTCAAAGTCTTTCTTGCTAAAACTTTTTGAATGTACTATAAGTAAATGGATATGGGTGAGATAGCTTCAGAAAGTGGATATATTATGGTTGTCGAAGACGACAAATTACTTCTCGAATCAATACTTGATAAGCTCAACAGATCAGGTTATGAAGTTAAGGGATTTTTACAAGGTACAGATGCTATGAAAGCACTCGTTGATGGAGGAGATAAACCAGCTCTTGTGTGGCTAGATTATTACCTGGGAGATACAAATGGTCTTTCATTTCTAAAAATTATTAGGGAGAATGAAAATCTAAAAGATACACCAGTGTTTGTGGTCTCAAACTCTGCAGGAGGAGACAAAGTAAAACATTTACTTGAATTGGGTGCAGACGAATACCTCGTTAAGGCAAATTTCACTCTTAAAGAAATTATTGAGAAGATAGATAAAAGACTCGGGAAAAAGTAAACCCCTGGCTACTTACTTCACCAAGGGTTTGAATAACTACAATGTGAGTACTTCTGCATTACGAATCTTCTTCAAATAGGCTGCAAACTCAGAATTAGAGGGAGCAATCCTACTAGGCTGAATTACTAATGTACTCGCCATCCAGATCCGAACACTATGGCACATGTGATCGAATAGTTTTTTGACTACTCTTGGCTCATGTCTTAAAGCAAACGCTAGTTGCAGACTTGCGTCTCGTTCGTTTGCCGTAAAGTTAATTGCGTCTTCAATACTTATAGAGGGATCTGTTAGTAAACTTGCGATAATAGTAAAATGATTCCTAATGCGGACATCATGATAAAACATATCAGCGTCTGTTGATAAAATAAAATATCTATAAAGATATTTAAAATTATCAGCAGCACTAGCGGTATACTGTATAATTTCTGGATGTAACAAATAATAAAAGACTAAAGTGGTCTCATATATTTGTAACTTATCTCTGATTCTCAGATAGAGATCCTTGGATGCGATAAAACCCTGTCCTCTATACAATCTTAGACGTTTATCAACAGATTCAAAATACTCACTCAGTCTCGGAATGAGATGATTCTCGCACCATTGATACATCTCTTTTGCACTAAAGCATCCACTTGTGTATAACTGCGGAATCACCCTTTCTTCAACAACTCTCAGTGCAATTTCGGCACTAGAATGATCCAGATAGATATATTTGGCGTTTGAGTAAGTATATTCCAGATACATAAGCAGCTGAACTAATACCTTTCTAACAATCTTAGATCTTTCATCTGAGAATTGTTCAAGTTCTGGATTGAAGACAGTTCTTACAAATACTTGCAGATTATTGTAATCCACGTACTGCATTGATATCTCCTCAAAAAGTGCTATTGGTGTCAACTATTGTAGCAATCAGATATGCAGAGATGAAGTGTTAGTTGAGTTTTTACATGTTTCTGAACAGAATCCTTTGTGTTTCTTCTCACATTGCTCACAGCATGTAAACATTCGCTCAGTACATTCATGGTTTTTACAGTCAATAAGGCGTGTAATTTCTTTATCACACCATTTGCACTTAGTTAGCACTGTGGGGTTAACATGGTTAACTGGAGTAGTTAGACGCTTATCAAATACAAACATCTCCCCTTCAAAATGTTTACCACCAGTTGTATCAGAATATCTATGGATCCCTCCATGAAGCTGTCGTACTTTTTTAAAGCCTTGTTCTCTCAAATATGCAGATGCTTTCTCACACCTGATACCACCCGTGCAATACGTAACGACGTTTTTATCTTTATACTCTTCTAGATTTTTCTTTACAAAGTCTGGAAACTCCCGAAAGTTATCAATAGGAGGAATCATTGCATCTTTAAACTTTCCCACTTTTGCCTCGTAATCATTACGAGCATCAAGGATAACAAAGTCTTCTCCGCTTTCGTACAAATCAAAAAGCTCTTCTGGCTCAATATAGTGAGCCTTATTTTCTATTGCTACATCTTTTGACTGCTTTTTAAGCCCTAAAGTTACTATTTCCGGTCTTACTTTCACGGAAAGTCTTGGAAACACTTGTTCATCAGCGAAAGACACTTTCCACTCCATATCAGAGAATTCTTCTAAATCCTCCATTATCTTTACATACTCATCAATATCGTTGGCAAGCCCTGCACATGTTCCGTTAAGACCTTCATCCGATACCAATATTCTACCTTTGAGGTTTAGATCCATACATATCCCCTTCTGCCACTCAGTAAATTCCTCAGGATTAGCAATTTCTACATATTTATAAAAAAGAAGAACTTTATATGCTTGTTTAGTTTTTATCATACTTTTGTGACCCCACAGGGAATCGAACCCTGATTTCTAGGATGAGAACCTAGTGTCCTAAGCCGTTAGACGATGGGGCCAGATGAACTGGGATATTATAACAAATATTCAACTCAATGATAATTTATGATAGATTTTAAGGGGCCTTGATTGGAGGTTACATGACTTTCATCGAGTCAATTATTGGTACCGAATGTGAAGATTGTAAACGAGAAAAAATCTTCCCACCGGGCATTATGGAACGTTTTCCTGAGGGATTTGTAGGATGCAACAAAAGGCCATTGGAGCACGGATATTTCCTACGAGAGAAAACTGTGACAGAGACTAAGACTAGTTAATAAATGGGCCCCCACCCAAACTTATTTTCCCACAGCATTTGCCTCATAAATTGTTACTGGGCTGACAGGAGGAAAATGCCCAACTGTACAACCTAGGCATATTTGATCATTACCAGTTGCCTCGATTATATCTTCTGCTGTTACATAAACAAGTGAGTCAGCACCTGCTTCCTCTCTCATTTTTTCAATATCGCTATTGTGCCTACCAGCAAGCAGTTCTTCTATCTCTTTAGTAGCTACACCAAGATAACAGGGTTTATCAACTGGTGGGAAAAGCGCTCTTATGTGAACTTCATCTGCTCCATAGACTTCTTTCAAGAGCTTTATTAGTCCTTCGATAATATTTCCCCTAACGACAGAATCATCTACTATTATGATCTTCATCCCCCTTAAAAAGGTTGGTTTAAATTCAAAATGATTTGCAACCTTTTGTGCTATTTCGTCAATATTTTCCATAATGAAAGTTCTTTCACCATTATTGTCATCAACAATAGCCTGAACATAAGGCAAACCTAACGCACTTGCGTACGTTTTGGCGCCTACAATTCCGGTTCCTGGAACACCAATCACAACGTCCGCTCTTTTCACTATTTCAGGATCTTCTTTCAATGCAAGTAACCTTCCAGTTTTTTCACGAAAGTCTGCAACAGTTGTCGCTATATTGATATCCTTGGGATGCTCTCTGCGTGCGTGAAGTTTGCTATATGGATCTTTTGTATATGCATTCTCAAATGCACACTGAGCCTGCCTGCGTACATTTGTAGCATGTTGAAGCAATGTGACTCCGTCATTATCAAATCGCAATACAGTTCCTGGCATTACCTCTGTAAATTCACTTATCCCCATTGCCTCAAGAGCAGATGTTTCTGATGCCACAACGTATACGTTTTTTTCAGTTTCTGGATCCTGATATATCCCATATGAAAGCGGCCTTATTCCATAAGGGTCACGCATGGCATACATTGCATCTTTTGTATTAACAACAAGTGACCAGGCACCAGTGTTCGAATTTTGAATTTGCAGTATTTTTTCATCCCAATCTTCAATATCAATATTTGCAAGCTCTTCTGCAAATTGGACGGTATCACTAATATCTCCTTCCCTATTTTTCTTCACGAAGTTTCCATTGTGGATGATACTGAACTGTTCCCCACTCGACCGCAATGCTCGCACAATTGGTTGCAAATTATGTTTCCCATTATTACCATGTGTACCATAACGAGTTTGAAAGGCCCAAGAACGTGATCTTTTACCCTTCCACTCTTGAGTTATTTCTGGAGTAAAGGCGTCTTCCACCATACCCTTGTTCTGAAATTTTGAAATAGAACCATCATCGTGAAATGACATAACTCCAGCGCCGGACTGACCACGGGTATTTATTCTGTGTAAACCAGAAACTCCTCGAGGGTAGAAAGTAAATTCTTTTGAAGAGTATGCGGCTACAACGCCACAGTGATCAAGCACTGGTCCTTTCTCATATTGGGTACTGTCAATTCGCTCGACTGACATGGTTATCAGTATACAAATAATAAATACAAAAATCCCTGGGGAATTCATGTATGATTACTTTTGTAGCTATTGAACTAACTGTGAGCTATTATGAGCACGTACATTAGAGTACAGGAGGAAACTTATAATGAAAACTGGAATATCTGCATTGCAGGTGAGACGCAGGCGACTAGATTCTTTCAAGAGACACGAGAATTCGTGTGTTGTGTATGAAGAAATGTTAGTGATCAGTAAAGACGGCAATGACATAGCTGATGTTATTGCAGACCTTAATAATCTGCAGGCATTACTAGAGAAAGTATTACATTCTGTCCTTTCTCGCACAACAGAACTTGGTGAGACAATCTTTGCAGATGTGCTTGTATCTCAAGCTGGAGAATTGGTTATCAGCCGCCTATATGATGAGATAACAAAATCAACAGATAATACACTTTCCATCAAACTAATTCCCTATCTCAAACTTGATTTTCAGGTAACATATCCAGAGGTGATGACAAACAGTGGCTTTCTTAAAGTTTCTGTTGGACCAGTCTATGATTTAAATCTCGAGGATCTAGTGTCACGTATTAACAACATCATCACGGAATTTGGGTTTTGCTAAAACAAAAGGGAGATTGGCCGAAGGTTGATCTCCTTTATTCATTTTCAAGATTATGCTCTGGCAATATAATTAGGAGCGGAAATTTCCTCAAGTAAACTTCCATTTTCTGCTACTGGCCATTTGTTCAACGTTACGCTTAGTACTTCGTCCAACTTTTCTGCATAGACGAATTTCAAATCATCTTTTACATAATCTGGAATTTCTTGCATGTCCTTTTTATTATCTAGAGGCAACACAATTGTCTTAAGTCCAGCTCTGTGTGCTGCGACTACTTTCTCTTTTACTCCTCCAATTTCCAGCACCCTACCGCGAAGAGTCACTTCGCCTGTCATACCAACATCTTTTCTTGTAGCAACACCTGTAAGTGCTGATACGAGCGCTGTTGAAAGAGCAACGCCTGCTGATGGGCCATCCTTTGGGGTTGCACCTTCTGGGACGTGTATGTGTACATCAATTTTCTTCCCAAAATCTTCTCTCAATCCAAGCTCTGCGTGGTGAGATTTTGTCCATGTAAATGCAGCTTTCGCTGACTCTTGCATGACGTCACCCAGCTGGCCAGTAAGTGTAAGCTTTCCTTTACCTGGCATTAATGCAACTTCAATAAAGAGAATTTCTCCACCCACAGAAGTCACTGCGAGCCCAGTTGCCATACCAACTTCATCCTGTTTCTCAGCAATAAGAGATCGGAATTTAATCGGTCCTAGTAGTTCAGTTACTTTTTTAGCTGTTATTTTCTTTGGATGCTTTTTATCTTCTGCAATCATACGTGCAATTTTTCGTACAACTGTTGCTATCATTCGTTCTAGCTCACGCACACCTGACTCTCGAGTGTAATGTTTAATAATCTTATATAACGCCTTCTTTGTAATTGTTATTTCATCAGTATCCAATCCATGAACTTTTATCTGTTTTGGTAGGAGATATTTTTTGGCAATATTATATTTCTCGTCGTCTATATACCCAGCAAACCTTATAATTTCCATTCTGTCACGTAGTGGACCTGGGATTGTATCTAGAACATTAGCCGTACAAATGAAAGTAACTTCAGAAAGATCAAATGGAACTTCAAGATAGTGGTCTGAAAACTCCTTGTTTTGCTCGGGATCAAGTATTTCAAGCAGTGCAGAAGCAGGGTCACCTCTGTAATCCATACCAAGTTTGTCAATTTCATCAAGCATAAACACAGGATTTTTTGTTCCTGCATTCTTGATTCCTTGAATTATTCTTCCAGGAAGAGCACCAACATATGTTCGTCTATGACCTCGAAGCTCGGCTTCATCACGGATACCTCCTAAAGAGATTCTCACAAATTCACGCCCCATTGATGTAGCGATTGAACGACCAATAGATGTCTTACCAACACCCGGAGGTCCCACAAAGCATAGAATTGTTGGATGACCTGTCTGATCTTTAGCCTTTTCAGACTTTTTCTCTTTAAGTTTCAACACAGAAAGATACTCAAGAATTCTTTCTTTTGGCTTCTCTAATCCAAAGTGATCTCCATCGAGTGACTTTTGGGCTTTTTTAACAGACACTTTACCCTCACTCCGAACTTTCCATGGCATATCACAGAGCCAATCAAGATAATTTCTGATATATCCACCTTCAGGGTTATGTGGATTCATCTGAGATAGTCTTTTAAGCTCTTTACGTGCTTTCTTTCGAACATCTTTAGGCATCTTTGCCTTTTTAATTTTTTCTCTATATTCGGCAATCTCATCATCGTTGCCTGATTCAAAACCATCATCTTCACCGAGCTCTTGCTCAATTGTTCTCTTCTTCTCACGAAGCATTGCTTTTCGCATTTGATCTTCAAATCTTTTTTGCGTTTTTTGTGAGATTGATCGTTCTAGATCAAGAACATTGACCTCATGAGAAAGATAGTCAATTACTTTTTCAATTCGCGCACGTACAGAAATCATCTCGAGAAGTCTTTGCTTTTCATTTGTCTTAAGATCCAATAGTGAAGCTGCAGAATCAACAAGATCAATTGGAGTAGTTTGATTCGACAAGATTCTCATAATGGTCGTGATTTCAACACCTTTGCCGAGGTTAACTGCCTTTTTAAAGAGATCCGCAAGCTTATTCGCAAGAGCCTTAACTTCATCACCTTCATGATCTTTTTCTTCGATCTCTGTAACTTGACCAACAAGATATGGTTCTTCACTCACAACTTCTTCGAGTCTCACTCGAGACTGACCACGAACCATTGCATGAATTTCTCCATCAGTAGACATCATCTGCGTAATTGTTGCGAGAGTCCCGATTTTATACAGCTCTTCTTCCGATGGATCTGCGACTTTTTGATCCTTCTGCGAGACAATCACAACAAGTCGATTATCACGAAAAGAAGCATTTACAGCATTAATGGATTTCTGCCGACCAAACGACAGAATAGAATCTGTATGTGGAAATATAACAGATCCGCGAACAGCAACTATTGGCAGTGTTCGTACAACTTTATTATCTTTTTCTTTATTTTCTTCCATATTGATTACTACCCTAGCAGACTATCACAGAGAGTGCTAGGTGTCAACGCCTTTTGGCTCGTTTTTTACCAAAGTGTATTGTATCAAAAAATAATCCACAAAGTACTCCAACTAGCACACCGGCAAAAATATCCATTGGATAATGGACTCCAGCAATAACTCTTCCAAGTGCAACAGCTGTTGCAAGTATAAAAACTAATACTCCAAACTTTTTCTGATGTAGTGTTACAGTTGATGCGAGTGCAAACGCAAGAGCAGTATGAGTTGACGGGAAACTCGACAGTTGTGTCAATCCTGCACCCGGAGCCATTCCTTCCACTAAAAATGGTCTTGGAATCGTAAAGAGCTCTTTTAGAATTACCGTTATTATTAATGCAGAGATAATTGAGAATAAGCTGTGATAAAAGACTTCACGTTCACCAGCTATAAAATATTCATACACAAGAACGCTTGCGATAAAGAGAAATACTCCATGAGTATTGAGGTTAAAAAGATAACTATTCATGAATAATAACGCGAATACCTGGATCTGATTCTGTTGATTTTGCTGTATATCTTCCGTCAGGAAGTTCAGGTGACGCCCAGTAAAACAGTTTTTCAGCAATCTTAGTTGGAGCGTTTACACACCCATGACTACGAGGAGTACCAAAGTCATTATGCCAATACGTTCCATGTATTCCATATCCTCTCCAACCTGGAATATTTTCATTTTCAAAAAACATTACATAAGGAACATTTGGCAAATTGTAATAATACCTTCCTACTCCACCTTCCATTTTTGTTGCACGCAATTTTATCCAAACTCTAAACTCACCAGTAGGCGTTGGTGTCTGAGGTAGTCCTGATGATATCGCAGATTCAAGAAACAAACTACTTCCATCCCACGCATAAAGCTTCTGATCTGAAAGATCCACTTCAATCCAACGTTCACTTGGTGATGCGACGCCTAATACATCTGTGTGTGAGGGAGCAGCTGCTATTGCAGTAGGTACTGAAAGCTCTCTGCCCTCAAATATTGCCAAAGCATCAAGGGCAGGAACCCCAGAAAAGTCAGCAGTAGCACATGCGATATCCGGAGTGGTTTTCGTAGCTGAACGCATAAAAACCCCAGCTGCAAAGAGCAGCACAATTGGTGTTAACAATAAAAACCGCTTTGTAGGCATAGTCTATCTTACCAAATTATCATATACTAATACTAATCTTATGAGTAAAAAAGCAAATACTATTAAAAGTTTCTCACATGCTTTTGACGGATTGAAACTAGCATTAACTCAAGAGCCTAATTTTAAAATTCATGTATTAATTGCCTCACTCGTTATTATTTCTGGTCTTATTTTCAGAATTACAAAGTTGGAGTGGTCAATTCTCTTATTTGCAATCTTTTTTGTGCTTATGATGGAACTTCTCAATACAGTGCTTGAAGCAATTGTTGACCTTGTCCAACCCACATTTCATAAAAAAGCAAAGATTGCTAAAGATGTTGCTGCGGCTGGAGTTCTCATGGCGGCGATTGTCGCGACAATCATATATGTAATTATCTTTTATGAAAGATTTATAGCACTAGTGTAGCAATACCAACTATTAGACAGTAGACTGCAAATAGTTTTATTCTCTTCGCCGATAAGAATTTTATCATCATATCAATTGCAAATAATCCTGAAGCGAGCGCAGATATAAATCCAACAACATAGAACAAAATTCCATACTCACCCTGTGGAATCCCGTGTGAAGCAAACTCAACAAAATTAGCTCCAAGGATCGCAGGAATTGAGAGTATAAATGAAAACTGTGCAGCAGCCTTAGAATCGATTTGCATAGACTTTGCTGCAAGGATAGTACTACCTGATCGTGATATACCGGGAATTATGGCGAATGCTTGTGCAAAACCAATAAATACAGCGTCAATACCATCAACATTCTGTTTCCTTCCATCCTGTTTGTCTATAAACCAATTAATTGCCGCTGTGACTAACAGTGCAACACCGACAATCGTTGTGCTTGTGAACAAAGACTCAACTGCATCTTTAAATAAAAACCCAATAACACCCACAGGGATCGTTGCTATAAGAAGGGCCTTTAGTTGATTTTTGCCAATTGAAAGCAATTCTTTATTAAAGTAGATAACAACAGCAGTTACAGTGCCCAAGTGAAGAACAGCTTCAAAAAGCGCACCTGCAGTTTCAACACCAAATAGGCTTTTGAAAAGAACTAAATGTCCACTAGAAGATATTGGCAAAAACTCTGCCAATCCTTGAATAAGTCCTAAAATAATACTCTGAAAAATCATACTTCTTTATCTTGCCAATTATCAGCATTAATTGTATCAAGTTTATGAGCATTTGAGACACTGTAATCTCCAATCATAGTTCTTCTTAAATTTGATAGATACGCAAAAGAGCCTATATCACGGCCGATATCACGCGCCAATGCTCTAATATATGTTCCACTACTACAATCAATTTCTAGTTTTAAAATTGGATATGTAAAATCAATAATTTTAATAGTATAAATTGTTACTTCCCTTGGCTTTAGTTCAAATTCTTTTGAACTGCGAGCGAGATCATATGCTTTTTTACCGTTTATTTTAATAGCAGAATGTTTAGGCGGGATTTGTGAAATTTTACCTTCAAAATTACTTAAAATATTTTTAATAGTATGTATATCGGGAACATTATTTGATGTATTTGTAACCTTACCCTCAATATCATGTGTGTCTCGTTCTTCACCTAATGTCAATTCTGCTATGTATTGTTTCTTCGTTTTTTTAGAAAGATCTCCCAGTTTTTTTGTAAACTCACGAGTAATCGCGACAATTAGAAGTCCAGATGCGTTTGGGTCAAGGGTTCCAGCATGCCCTATCTTTTTGATTCCAGTAATTTTGCGCAATTTATAGATAACATCATGTGATGTAATCCCTTTTGGTTTATCAATAAGAAGTATTCCCATGTGTTATATTATAAATATGGAGACGCTACAAGTCATATCTGTTTCTACTAATCAGCTAGTTGCCCAGCTTGTTGTCTTACTTCCACGCTTTATTGTTTCACTTGTTATTTGGTATCTCGGTAGATATCTTCTTTCTGTCGCTGGCAAATTACTCCGCCAAATGGACATCAAAGAGACAATGATTGATGACAAAGCTGTTGAGACAATGGCTGTGATCATTAACGCAGTTGGTTCAGTCATTCTTGTATTAATTATTCTTGATTACCTTGGCATTGGATCAAGTGTCGTTTCTGCAATTGCTCAAGGAATTACCTTTGCTGTATCAATAGCATTAGGAATAGCATTTGGTAAGGCACTTGAGCCCGAGGCAAAAGGTATTGTTGAGGCATTTAAAGATTTATTTGCTACTTCAAAATCTTCTAAGAAGTAAGTTACTTTTCAGACGCTGCTTCATAGAGCTCTCCGACTTTTTTCCAATCAACAATATCCCAAAAAGCTTCGACATACGCTGCACGTTTATTTTGATATTTGAGGTAATATGCATGCTCCCACACATCTAATCCAAGCAGTGGTGTGTTTCCGTGCATAAGTGGAGAGTTCTGAAATGAGTGACGCTTAATTTTTAGTTTTCCTTGAGTATCGAGTAGTAGGAATACCCAACCGCTTCCAAATAAACTTGTTGCTTTTTCACTAAATTCGTCTTTAAATCCTTCAAAGTTTCCAAATTGGTTGGTAAGCTCCTCTGCAAATTCACCAGTTGGAGTACCTCCCCCATCTGGAGAAAGTATTTCCCAGAAAAGAGAATGGTTTGCGTGGCCACCACCGTTATTAATAACTTTCTGTCGAATTTCTTCTGGCACGTCATCAATATGCATGAGCAAATCTTCAATTGGCATTTTGGCAAAATCCGGATAGTCTTGTAAAGCTAGATTCAATTTGTTTACATAACCTGCGTGATGTTTGGTATGATGAATCTCCATGGTTTGCGCGTCGATCGATGGCTCGAGCGCGTTATAATCATAATTAAGTCTGGGTAGCTCAAAACTCATACAACCAATATAACATATATTAACAATCAATCAATGAAAAAATTATTCGCACTAGCTATTATCTTGTTCATTGCTCTAGTAATTCCGCATCAAGTATCGGCACAAGAAATGAATAATAAATATGGTATTCATATTATTGACGAAAATGACTTAGAAAAGGCAGCAGAGCTTGTTAACTCTAATGGTGGCGAATGGGGCTATGTCACAATTGTTATCCGTGATGATGAAAGAGATCATGGTCGTTGGCAAAGAGTGTTTGATACTATGCGTAGATTGAAACTTATTCCAATTGTCAGACTTGCAACACATATAGAAGACAATGTCTGGGTTGCACCTAACTCAGATGAAGGACAGGTATGGGCCGACTTTCTTAATTCACTTCTATGGCCAGTTACTGAAAGGTATATTGTCCTATACAATGAGCCGAACCATGCAAAAGAATGGGGTGGAATAATTGATCCTGAGGCATACGCTGAAGTTGTACAAGCATATGAGAAAGTCTTGAGAGAAGCATCGGATGAATTTAAGATCTTACCCGCTGCTCTAGACTTAGCAGCACCTAACTCATCACAAACAATGGAAGCAACCGCGTTTTGGAAACGAGTTCATGCAGTCGATAATTTCCACTTTACTCGATTTGATGTGTGGAACTCACACTCATATCCCAATCCAGGATTCTCAGGGAATGTATCTGATAATGGAAAAACAAGTATTCAAGGATATAAGTGGGAACTTGAGTATTTAGTTGATTTTGGCCTAAACCCGGAGATACCAGTCTTTATTACCGAAACTGGATGGATCGCTGCTAATACAGAGTCTTACAATTACATTTCAGAAAATTACAAAGCAGCTTTTGAATCAGTTTGGAACGATCCGCAGATTAGAGCAGTAACACCATTTTTACTACGATATACGGGTGAACCTTTTGAAAAGTTTGCTTTTCTCGACCAAGATGGCGCTCGTCTGCCACAATTTGATTCTATTGCAAAGCTAAGAAAAAGCGCAGGAAACCCTATACAGAAGCATTCTTATGAACTCATCTCAACAACCATTGCAAATAGTCTTGTTTCAGATTCTAGTTATCAATTTTATATAACACTTAAAAATACAGGCCAATCAATATGGAAAAAAGAAGATGGTTTCTCTTTCCACTATTCGGCGACACTATCACCCGATCAAATTACAATAGGTGATATTCCGCCAACTGAACCTAATCAATCTGTGTCAATTCCAATAAGTATTTCTACTGATGATCGGGGAAAACATTCATTGACTCTTCAATTTAATAAAGATGGCGAGCAGATTGGTAATCTGATTCAAGCAAATTTCGAAATCATTGCTCCACCCTCACTTGAAATCAGAGTCAAAGGTTGGTTTGGTAGTGGATCAGAAGAAAATGACTTTACATTAGTTATCAATGAGGATGATAGGCAGGTACTAAAGATTGAAGATTTACTTGTAGTAGATGGACTTGTCAGTATTCCAAAAGTGTACAACGTTATACCTGGCAAAAGCCATACAATCACCGTCGTAAAAAAATATCATGTAGCCAAAAGTAAAAACGTTATCATAGATCCGAAATATACTACAGTAAATTTTGGTAGATTGATTCCACTTGACTTAAACAATGATGGAAAATTAGGTCCTAAAGATCTAGTTCAACACATTGTAAATCCCTCTATGACACAGCTTCTAATTTCACCATTTTGAATGTCTTAAATATATATAAACCAGTTTCAATAACTCCTTTTCAACTGATTGAGAAAATTAAGAATGCATACAGCGATATCTACGATAAAAAAATTGCATATGCAGGTAGATTAGATCCTATGGCACAGGGAGTCATGATATATCTAGTAGGAGAAGAAGTTAAACAACGAGACAAGTATCAAAAACTTCAGAAGATATATACCACAAAAGTAATCTTTGGTACAACCACCGACACATATGACCCTTTAGGAACTATCACTTCAGTCAATCAAAGTGATATTAATGCGGCAAAAAAAGCTTCTCATATATTTAGCAAAGAATACATGGGGCTACTTTTGCAAAAGTATCCACCATTCTCCTATCCCAAAATTAATGGAGAGCCAATGTATAGGCTTGCACGAGAGGGTCGGCTGAAAGAAAAAGATATTCCTGAGAAAGAAGTATTTGTCTATGCTAACCAAGTCGGTAATTTTAGAGAAATTTTCCTAAATGAGATAAGATCCGATATTGTACATAAAATTAGTAATGTTAATGGCGATTTTAGACAAAAAGAAATTATTAATGAATGGGTAGGATTGGAAAATATAAAATTAATAGTAGCCGATGCGCAATTTGAAGTTTCATCGGGAACATATATTCGATCACTTGTTCATGAACTTGGAAAGATGAGCGGATGTGGCGCTATCGCGTATGACATCACACGAACACAGGTTGGTGAGTATCGTATCGAAGACTCAGTACGACTGTGATAGTCTTAAAGAAATGCTAAGACACTTGCCAAAAATCAAAAAATTCTCAAAAAAGCTTATTTTTGAGCTTAAAGGCGGACTTCTTATTGTGGCAGTTATTCTCTTTGGAACACTTGCCTACGTTCTTTATGTAAGTGTGAATGCCCATCGTGATTTTGCATCAGTTATGCAGATTTACTCACTAGAATTAGGCAGTCAAAATAATCACTTACGAGATAATCTCGCCAAGCAATTTACAGAACTCACCGAATTAAAAAACCAGGATCAATATAAAATTAATGCAGAGCTTAAAAGTAGAATCACCTCAATTGAACAAACTTATACAAAAGCAGTGAATGTGTATGAAGAAATTGTAAAGCTTAAAGAGATAAGTGATGATACGCAAGAACTTGATGATGAATATACCAGTGCGCTTACACTTCTTGCCGATCAGAAGTATGAAGATGCATCACAAGCTTTGTCGATTCTTTCCTCTAAAGTCGCAGATGAAAGAAATTCCATTATTGCAAGCTATAGCGTGCCCGCAACTATTACACAAAGTAATGATGCACCATCATCTGGGTATAGCTACCAACAAGTAAGCACAGATGTTGGTAATTTTGCTGTCTCAATTGTTGCAGCTGATCTTACTACTACAAAAGTTATTGTTGATACAGCTTCTAGTGGAGATTGTGCAAATGAATGTCCAGTATTGTCCCTTGCTGATTATGTTTCAAGAAATAATGCTTATGCTGGCGTAAATGGTACATATTTTTGTCCTGCAAGCTATCCATCGTGTGCTGGAAAAACAAACAGTTTTGACCTACTTGTAATGAATAAAGATAAACACTACTTTAACTCATCAAACAATGTCTATAGTACTAATCCAGCAGTAATTTTCGGTGGAAGCTATATCCGATTTGTAGGACAAGCGCTAGACTGGGGACGTGATACGAATATTGACAGTATGCTTTCAAATTATCCCATGCTTGTTCAAGGTGGCAACCTTGCGTTCGCCGGTGACAGTGACCCTAAAAAAGGCTCAAAAGCAGCAAGACCTTTTGTTTCAAATAAAGGAACTGTAGTTTATATTGGCGTTGTCTTTAATTCAACAGTGGTTGAAGCTGGACACACTTTAAAAGCGATGGGAATGGAAAATGCTCTCAATCTTGATAGCGGTGGCTCAACTGCCTTATATAGCGGCGGGTATAAAGTTGGTCCGGGAAGAAATATTCCAAATGCAATCCTATTTGTAAGGAAATAAATTAATATTCTACTAAGTAGTTAATGTTTGCCTCTGCTTTAAGTTCCTGAATCCAAGTAGAAAATCTCTGAGATAATTTTTGTTGCTGCAATTGTTCTTTGGCAAAATTGCGCAAGTCTTCTTCTGTGTATTCTTCTGTTATTGCATCCTGATTTGCTTCAACATACTGATTAACCTCTTCATCTGTGACAACTGCGTCAGATGCTAAAAGCTTCTCGACCATCACCTGTACTTCAAGCTGTTTTCGTAGGTCGTCTCGTGTCATTCCTTGCATAGCTAACACATCATCAATTGACTGACCATCACCCAAAACATTTTGCTCTATATCAGAGATTGCTGCATTGATATCTTCTTCTGTTACTTCAACATGTGACTGTTGTGCCTTTTGTCGAATGAGTGTTTCGTTAATAATATTGTCAAGTGTTTCTTTTCCAGAATATTCTTCGAGTTGATTAATGACAGTAAGTCTTGAGATTGGCTGACCATTAACAGTTGCAGCGATAAGAAGGCCACGATAATTAATCACGACATATACTAACACTATAAAAAGTAGTGATCGTCGTATAATCTCTTCTTTTGTGAAGGAATATTTTTTCCACCATGCCTCTTTATTCATCTGGGCTACTGGTTGCTTTGTAGTTTTTGCACGAGAAGTTGCTCGAGAGCTTGATGTTTTTTTCATTGCAGTTTTTCGTGTTGTAGCTTTTTTTCTAGCAGCCATAGAGAGATTATAGCATAACTTTCTTAAGTGAAAAGAGATAAATCATTGACTTACTTTTTGTCTTTTTTAGCTTTAGAAATTCCGTATTTATGGGCAAATGCAACGACGAGCCCTAGCGGGATCGCGACCAACATGCTCTTAATCATCACAGCAATAAGTATTGACATTGCAGATCCTATCGCAACAGATTCTGTGTCTGGATGTAGATTTCTTTGTAAAATATTTTTCTTTTTAGCAGCCATCTCTCACACACCTCCTACATTTAGAATAACATACTTATCTCTCAAGAGTAATATCAGTCAATTCAGCACCTGGAGCTGAAACAACTATTCTTCCTAATGAATTTTGATAAATTGTATAGCCAGTGTTTTGCGTATGACCAATAGACGGATCTAAAGGAAAATTATCTATGTAAGTGGGAACAACTGTATCTCCAGACTCAATACCAGCAAGACTTGGATTCCAGCATTGTGGAGCAGCACCTATACATGTTGGCTCATGAGGGAAATCATCAAGCTCTAGGTCACCATCTTCATCAGGTAATAATCCATTATGTTCTGAGGCATACAGATAAATTGCATTTGTAATCTGATACAAATCACTACGTCTTTGTGTATCTCGAGCTTGTTCAAACTGGTAACCAACATTATAGCCTTCAGATGTGGTACTTTCGGACCAGGCACTAAGTAATTCTTGCGCAACTTCTTCGAATGTCTTTGTACTTATAGGCGCCTCAATTAAAACTTCCTTATTGAAATTATCAAGCTTCAATACAAATGCGACTAAGTACTTTTGATCATCATTTACATATGGTGCAACCAATGTTGACACATTCCTTGCGCTATCTTGCTCGGCCTTTATTGCTGATTCGACCGATACCCAACGTACAAGGTTATCTGACTTTGAAACAATTATCTTAATATTAAGATATTCAATAAGATCAGATAATCTAATCTGAGGCTGATCAAGATATATAGTCTCACTGGTCGTACTAGCTAATAGTTTAGTATAGAGCGCATCTATTTGATCACCAGTTGGCTTGTACTCTAAACTATATGCTTCAGCTCCATCATGATCTATATTTGTAAGCACAATTGATGAAAGCACATCTTCTTGTAGAAGATTTTCTACTGTTTTTGTTGCAATCTCATTCGTCATAGAATTAGACTCACTCTTTTCTTCAATAAGGTTTCTAGCTTCTGAATCAAGCGGAGTCATATCATACTCAATCCATTGATTGATCAATGAATCAAAGGTATCTGTTTCTGCAATACCAAATATACTTGCAATCAATAGAGGGAATTCTTCCAGTTTTAGATATACTTTCTGATCAAGTTTGCGAAGGAGAATTCTAAACTGATTAGTCACATCAATATCAGCCGTGAAATTAATATTCTTAGTGTCAGTATAATCAACCTCCCCTACTACTTTTAGGTCAACACTAGTGAGACCAAAGTCACTTATAAAACTATCCGAAGAAATCGACAAGGATGCATCGTATTTATGTGTACTAGTCTCAGAATGAGCTAGTAGGGCGCTTTGCAATACATATCTAGGAGTCTTCGGCATAAAGGGAAGTGACTGTACAACTTGCGCAACCTTCGCTTGAAGTTGGTCATTGCCTATATCAATTTTTTCATATGCGACTGTGTAAGCAAGAGAAGCTGTAGCAATGAGGCTTGAAAGAAGAAGCAGTATCAAAAAAACAAACAACACTTTTATCCTATTTTTCTTCTTCGACTTTGTTGGCAGTATCATTGGAGTATCAGGCTGATCAATAGCTTCTGGAGGAAGTGGTGTTGATTCTTGACTCTGAGCGTGAGGAAAGACTTCAAGACCATAAGGACGATTTACAGAAGAATTATTGTCGGCAGACTCATTCATAAAAAAAGTATAGCAACTTTAGTTGCTAGATTCCTCTTCAATAATATAGGCAGGAAGCTTGCCTGTAGTCATCAAAAAGGTCATGCTACCTGAGATAATCATTATTATACTGAAGAAAATATATCCTCCGAGTCCCATTTTATCTGTGTTAGTAGTTGAGAAGAATTCGAGATAACTTACAAACAACCAGATGACAGCAAGAAGCGGAACTACAAAATATCGCTGCCACTTAGGCAAATAAACTCTCTTCTTAACTGTTTTTTTACTTTTCATTGAAGCGCGTTATGCATTCGCTAATAATCCCTTTTGCGTCGTTGATATCTCCCCAACCAAGTACTTTTGTGCTTCCTGGCTTTTTGAGGTCTTTATAATGATTAAAGTGATGCTCTATTTTACGTTTCCATCCATCACCAAGGTCATCAAGTGATGAGATTGCATTTGCAGTGTCACGATCATCTGATACAACAGCTACAACTTTATGATCCATTTCTCCATCGTCTTCAAAATTTAATATCCCCACAATCTTTGCGGTTAAGTGAACGCCAGTAGGAATTGCTTCAGAACAGACTACAAGCACATCAAGCTCATCGCCATCTTCATCCAATGTTTGAGGTATAAAACCATAGTTAACGGGTTTAGCGAAAATTGAAGGCTCTACTCTATCAATTTCAAAAGTTTTGAGATTACGATTATATTCAATTTTCAGGATTGATCCTTGTGGGATTTCCACAACAACATTAATCTCTCCCTCGTCTATGTTTCCTGGAGTAAGTATTGTATTAAAATCAGTCATATCGTGATTATATACTCTTTGTGATTTGAGTTCAATAAAAAAGCAAGGGCGCTTGTGTTGCGTAAGCGCCCTTATTAGTAAATACTATCTATTTGTCTCTATATGCATCCATAATAGTGACTTCATCAAGCCCTTCCGGCATTAACGGAAGAATTTCACCATTAATAACAATTGCATCAGAACCTAACACACGGCTCAAATCCATCTTAGGATACGTTTCATGTAGAATCTCCACAGCTGCTGATGAAATTTCAAAAGCATCCTCGTGGTCAATATGAGTCCAAATCAGTTCATCACCATTGCACTTAGATATCATTGTCCCGTCGGCCAATAATGCTGAGTTGCCAGCCACTCGAAGAACTGTTTTTCGTACTTTATTTGATTCGATGATATCTCCGATGACTAGACGCGAGATTGTTAGCATTTACATTCCTCCAATGTGCTTTTTTGTGAGTAATTGTATAACAGGAGAATTATACTATGAGGCGGGTTTGAAGTAAAAAATTAGAAGTCTTTGATAATATATTCCTCCATTAGTTTCTTTTCTGTTTCACCATCAATAATTGCTCGAACAGCAATGTATTTCTCAAGACCAGTCCCCTTTATTTTCCCAGCCATAAGATCGTCAATTTGAAAAAGTCCTGCTGAATTGTTCATTTTTATAAGAATTTGAATAATTCCATCTTCTGAGTTGCCTTCTTTAATATCAACTCCATTAATTGCAGACGCAGACACTGCATGAATATTTTTTTCGCCAGACTCGTACGCTACTCGTGCTCGACCCTCGCTCATATCAAGAGCGTCTGAAACTCGTACAATCCCAGCTTCAAGTGTCTGCGCGTCTCCGCCTTTCCTATGAGAAATAATCGAATGAAGTACTTCCGATTTGATAATAATCCTTTCCTCTGTGGGTAAAAAATCAAGCAATTCCTTGAGAAGATCATTTGCCAATATCAAGCTAAATTCTTCATGCTGACGTCGAGATATACTCATTCCAAGATCATGCATAAGGGACGCCAGAAAGACAACGAGCTCTGCGTGCTCATAAGATAACTTGTAATCTTTTTCTACAGCCATCTTAACGTCAGCATTATGCAAGATTCGCATCAAGCGAAGGGCAACATTTGCAACGATCTGTACGTGTACAGGTCCATGATCAGAATACTTCATACGATCAATAGCGTTTACATTTATCACACGCCATAAGGTATGAATCTCAGTATTTGTATTTATTTTCTCAAGTGCTTTCTCCAACAATTCGTTATTTTTGGTTGGTACACTAATTTGTGTTAATTTTTCTTCTCTTTCCATATTAGTTTTGTAATGAATCCATAACAACAACCAGCTGTTGAGCATGTTTTTCCGGACTTACACTATTAAATATCTTTACAATAGTTCCCTTAGGATCAATGATGAAGGTTACTCTTTTATTGAGAATTAGTCCATCTGCACCAAAGGCATTAATCATCTTCTTGTCTGGATCAGCTAAAAGATTGAAAGGTAAAGAATACTTTTCTCTAAACTTTCTGTGACTATCAACTGAATCTGCCGATACACCTAAAATCTCAGCCTTTTGTGATAACTCTTTAAAACTATCGCGAATAGTACAGGCTTCCTTTGTACACCCAGGTGAGTCATCTTTAGGGTAAAAATAAAGGATAAGCCATTTACCCTTATAGTCAGAAGATGAGTGAATATTACCATCTTGGTCTTTTGCTTCCCATGAAGGAGCAGGTTCATTTTCTTGTAAAGACATTAACATAGTATACACCACACGCTCAAATTATGACAATGTTTTGCTTTTTTTAGTTTCCTTGTATATGCTGTACTTATGCAGAAATCTCCATCTAGAGAGCAGGATGCCTTCATTCATATTTTGCCGCTTGTTATATTAGCTCTCGCCTTCGCTGGTTTTGTTTTGACTACTTCAACTATGAATCTTGCAGAAGATGCACCATCAGTTCTGGCAAAGCAAGATAGCGAGGAAGTTGACGACGATAGTGATATCGAGAATGATGATGATAGTACTGTATCAGTGCGATCAAATGTAACCACTCGCAGTAACAATAGTGCAAATGTAGAAAATAATATAAACATCCGCCTGAATGGTGATGATGGAACGGCTAAAGTTCAACTTAAAAATAACGAACGCACTTTTGAGGAAGAATTTGAACTAGAAGACAATGAAGAAATAGAAATCACTTCATCTGCTAGTGGCAAAATAAAAGTAAGAAGAAATGGTGATCTCTACGAGGTGGAAGCTACTAGTTCTGCAGTGCGTACAAGGACACACTTTCCTCTCACAGTTGACCCAGAATCAAATATGCTTATTATCACAACGCCAGCCGGAGAAAAGACTGTTCAGCTGCCAGAAGTTGCTATTAATAACATGATTGAGAAAGGTGAATTTGATCAGGTTGTTATCGAACCAAACGAAGAAATTGAAATTGTAGAAGACGACAATGGTAATCTAGTCTATGAGATTGATGTTGAGGATAACCAAAAAGTACTTGGGCTTATTAATATAAAAATAAAGAAACAGCTTAGAGTTTCTGCTGAGAGTGGAGATATTGTAGCAACAGATATTTCTTTAGGACAAAGAATCATAGATTTCATTTCCTTCTAATTACCCAAGTAGTTGCTTCTTACGAAGATAGTCGATGATCGCCTCGCTTATCGCAGTCGCTGAAATATCAGGCTGATCGATAATAATCTCACGATCATATGCATTTGTCAGAAAGCCAGTCTCTGCTATCGCTGCTGTAGTCATAGGATGAATTGAATGATCATATCTCCACCAAGCAAAAGCGTAATAACCTCTCATATTTCGAGAGATATTTGGATCATAGTCCATATCTACTTGATCTCCGTAATATGAATTCAGAAGTTCTACAAGCAACTCTGCATTACCAGTAAAATCTCTCCACGGTGATGCAAATTTATAACCTGATTTTGATCTATCTTCAGATCCATCAGCGTGAATTGCAATAAACACATCAGCCCAATAATCTGGTTCAATTGTAGTTGGCAATATATCAACAGTCACTCCTTGAACTTTCAGCTTTTGAGCAATTAGTTCCGCAATTGCATAGTTAACTTCCCATTCAGACATTCCACCACCGGATGCTCCAGTATTATTTCGTAAGTTCTTAAGCTCTTCAGGAACTTCATCGTTTTTCCAATGTCCTACTTGTATACCAACTTTTGCCGGGCCGTCAGGACGTGTCCAGCTATGTAAGAAGGCTAATGGGTTAATATCTGGCGCTTCTTCTTCTGGTACACCATATGGTGGTGCACCGGTAATATCTTCATTGCTTTTTGCTGCAAACGAACCGACTACACCAATAAAAGCAAAAAATAGAAGCAAAAATGATAGTTTTTTTAGCATAAGTCACTATGATATCGAAAAATGTTGAGAGTAAGCTTAAATTTCTTCAGGCAATTCTAAGTTAGAAATCTTTGGGAGAGCACTACCAGTTATGCCTTGTAAGTCTGCATATATACCAATTGTTCCTGACATTGCTTTATAGATATTTCCTTCCTCTTGTTCCCATTTTTTTACAAAATAATTGCGTTCTTTGTTAATTTCTTCTCTCCTTGCATCAAAATATTCAACTAAAGATTCTATCCTTTGCCTAAATTCGTTGGAGGCTAAATAATCATATACAAGCTCGGCATTGGTTTGCTTTCCATCTATTGCAGATTTAGCCTGATTGATTTTCACAAGTTGTTGTCTCAACACATGTGCCAACCCTATCGCAGACTTACGATCAGTAATCCAAATACCCTTCTTCATACCAAAGCTGCTAATATCGTCAGGCATTGTTGATGTCACAATAATCCCAATCTCAGCTTTGAGACTTCGCTGATCCTGTCTTAATTTTGTGATCCAAGATTTTGTGAATGTTTTCGTATTTTTGATTTCCCAAACAATTTGACCACAATCGATACCAGATTTTGTACGGACAAATTGTATTATATCGGCTCCTCGTACTCCTTTTGGAACCTCAGATATTACATCATCTGAAAACTCTTGAGCCAAACTCTTCTCAAATTCTAGCTCAAGTACTTCACCTTGAGTTTGTTGACTACCCTGCTGCAGTCTACGTTTAAGCTCATCGATTTGTTTTTGTGCATCGTTATTTTTCTTTTGTTCCGCTTGCAGCGCAGTAGACATCTCTTCCTGCGCTTCTGCTAGTGCGTCCGCCTTGATTTTGTCTTGTTCTGCAAGCAACTTTTTCTCAAATTCAATTTTTAATTTACTTTCAGTATTTTTAGATTCTCTAAGCTGCTTCATCAGTTCACTTAGTTCTTCTTGTAGCTTTTTGTTTTGGTTTGCTGCATCTTCCGCATCACGCTTAGTGTTTTCAATTTTTGCATCGTATTGTGCCCGAACTTTTTTGATTGCTTCTTCACGGGATTTTTCTGAAATTTCTTTTGTAATCTTTTCTATTTCAGCTTTATGTTTGCTTTCAGTTTCTGCGAGTATCTTTTCCTCCAGTTCGTGAGAGAGAGCTTCGGTTACTTCCACTTCTTTTCCGCAATGAGTACATTTGATTGTATTTGCCATGAGTTGAATTTTAACAGATTATTCTCAAAGTAAGATATCTATTGATTAGAGACAAAAATACATATCAAGTAACTCTTGAAGTTATACGCCCACTATAAATATGGTTAACACTTACCTAAATTTTAACTTTTGTCCTCCTGTAATGTGGCCCCAGCTGGAATATCAGCCAAAGCATCTGAAAGAATGTTTGAAGCGCTTTTTTCGTCAGTTTCTAGATCTGCTTGAGGGGAGTCACGAAACCCATCTGTTGTAGAAGTACTAAACCATCTCCTTTCATCGTTATTAGTCCTTTGTACTAAAATTGAGTTATACTCGATACTCGGATCTGTACTTTTCTCTACATGTATAGATGAATATAAAAGTTTTTTATCATCATGCATTTCTAGATCAAACACAACTCTCTCTGGCTTGTTGCTGACAGCATCCGCATGTTGGATATGTAGGCCCTCTAAACGCCCCACCGCTTGCCCTTCAGTACCTAAGATAACCTGCCTTCCTCCTAACGCGACTTTATCTTGTTGAACTGCCTCTCTTAATCCTTTGTGAATTGACTCACTTCCATAGCGACCACTATCACCTTTAGTTGGAGCACCAATCGTACTAGTCCTAGAAAGACTATTGGGGTTGAAATCCACTCCGAGTCGAGATGTAAGAATATCCATGGTTGCATCTACCATATCAGCAGGTGAGGAACTTTTAACTTCAGGCTTTGGCAATTCTTTACTTTTTTCTTTTCCACCTCCGAATATACTCTTAAAAGAAAATTTAGACCGTCTACCTTCACTATTCAAATCTGACTCATCCATTCTGCATAAAATGTATCATAACTACTTATATTTTGATAGACTGTTTATATGATCCTGCCCTCCAATTACAATCCTGTTGTGTTTTTTTCTTCTGAATTTGCGATTGATAGTGATTTACCTACATATGCCGGTGGTCTTGGTGTTTTGGCTGGAGACTACATGAATATTTGTGCCCAAAATCATATGCAGATGGTGGGTATTGGTATTTTGTACCGAGGACTTAATTTTGTTCAACACATAGCGGCAGATGGTAAAGAAGAAAAGCGCGATAGTCAATTCGATCATGACACTTCTTTTTTACGTCCTACAACAATTAATGGACAACCTGTTATTCTAACTATTCCTAGCCCGGATGGTGAAATCAAGGTGAAGGCATATCATCTACGGCTTTCTGACGAAACTCTTCAGTTTTTTCTTTCAACAAATGTAGATGGCAACCCCGATCACTGGAGAGCTGACATGAACACTCTCTATTCTGGTGATACTGATGCACAAATCAGACAAGAGATACTGCTCGGGGTCGGCGGTATGAAGCTAATTGAAAAACTTAAGATGAAACCCAAACTCTATCACTTTAATGAAGGTAGACCTGTTTTTGCAATTTGGGAAATAATGAGACCATTAGTTGAAAAGGGAGCTTCATTTGAAGATGCGTGGCAACAGGCTCGACTACAGATAGTGTATACAAACCACACACTTGTTGCAGCGGGTAATCCTAAATATAACCCTGATACAGTTAAATACTGGGCAGGTCCATTTGCTGATAGCTTGCATATTTCTCAAGATGAACTTATTGCAAAAGGTGTTGTTGATGGTGGTTTTTCAATTACTGATTATGCACTTCAAGCTTCACACAAGCATAATGCTGTCTCTAAGGTGCATGGAAAATACTGCAAGAAAGATTATCCGCAATATAGTTGGACAGCTATCACAAATGGTGTCTACATGTTTCGTTGGCAAGATAGTGATTTTCGTCGTGCTAGTATCACTGACAAAGAGGTATGGGACCTGCATATGCTTAAAAAACGCGAACTTGAAAGAACCGTTGAACAGCGGACTGGAGTTGGATATGACACAAATAGATTGGTTATTACCTGGGCTAGAAGATTGGCAGAATATAAGCAGCCAAAAGCAATTTTCGAAGATATCACACGACTTAAAAAAATTGTTTCTAATCTTCAAACTCCAGTACAGATTCTATTCGCGGGGAACTCTCACTCTGCATCACCAAATGCAAAGAATCTTATAGATGAACTTATATATCTATTTGCAACAGAACTCTCAGGTCATGCTATCTTTATCCCAAATTACAATATCTCCCTCGCCAATCACTTGGTATCAGGTTCAGATATATGGCTTAATACTCCAAAAGGTAATCTTGAGGCATGTGGAACAAGTGGAATGAAGGCTATATCTAATGGTGTGCTTAACTGTACAGTCCTTGATGGATGGACATACGAAGTTGACTGGGACGGAGTTGGCTGGAATCTAGACCCTGATCATGTTTCAGAGAGTTTTTATACGCTAATGGAAAACGAAATTGTTCCTGAATATTATAAACGGAATGATGCAGGTCTTCCTGAAGAATGGATCGCTAGAATGAGAAAATCTGTAGCAATAGCAAATCAGTACTCAGCAGAACGGATGCTGCATGACTATCAGAAGAAGATGTATTCGTAAATATAGTATACTGAATACAATGCCAAGGATTGAACAATTCGCGGCACTTGTGCCGTTTGTTATCACTGCATTAGCTATCGTGTCATACATCTTTGTGTTACCATAAGATATGAACAAGTTTGCAATTGTAGTAGCCGCTGGAATACTTGTTGTTATTATCGCACTTGCAATCATTCTCAACCGTGCTGGTATGAGAACTTCTCCATCTACATCAACAGAAAATTCTACAACCGAAACAGTAGGCGAACCATCAATGACAGCAAATGACATTCGAGAGGCAACACTTACGGATGTTACAGGTGGATCATCGACTGGAACAGCAACTATTGTACGAAAAGATGGACAGCTGATTCACTCAGTTATTGCAAGTCTACCTACCCCCAGAAACGGCTATGTCTATGAAGGCTGGTTAGTGAAGGAAGAACCCGAGCTTCAGTTTATCTCAACTGGTGTTCTAGAAGAAGATGAAGGACAATACACACTCGCTGTGGGTTTGTACAATGAATACACTGGATATGATAAAGTTGTTATTACTCTTGAAGCAGAAGTAGACGAGACTCCAGAAACTCACGTACTAGAAGGAAGTTTCTAATAATTATTTCCCCGCTCTTTTTCGATCTAATTCAGTGAGGTGTTTTTTGCGTAAACGCAAATTTTCTGGCGTAATTTCTAGCAATTCATCGCTCTCAAGGAAATCAAGTGATTGTTCAAGAGACAAAATTGTTGGAGGAGTTAGTTGAATTGTCCCGTCAGATGATTTTGATCGCATATTTGTAAGCTTCTTACCTTTAATCACATTCATTGCAATATCATTTTCCTTTGAGTTAAGTCCAATAATCATCCCCTCATATACTTTTGTTCCAGGAGCTATGAATAATATTCCACGCTCTTGTGCATTTGCTAGACCATAAGCTAACGCATCACCGCTTTCGGATGACATTAATGCACCTTTCCTTAGTTGTGGGATTTCTTTTCCTATTTTTTGATATCCAATAACTTGAGAGCTATAAATAACAGTTCCTTTTGTAAGTGTCACCAACATATTTCGAAGACCTATTAATGCACGAGTAGGAATCTCATAAATAAACTCTACTTCACCCGAATCGAGATTCTTCATTGATTTTAGATCACCATATCGTTTACCAAATTCCTGATTAATAACTCCGACATATTCATCTGGGACAAGAATTGTTACTTCCTCAACAGGCTCGCTTTTAACTCCATCAATATCCTTAATAATCACTTCAGGCTTACCAACTTCTAACTCATATCCTTCACGTCGCATGGTCTCTAGCAGTACAGATAAATGGAGTTCTCCTCGACCAGAAACAATAAATCTTCCATCACCAAGCTTTTGAATGCGCAATCCCAAGTTTTTTTCAAGTTCGCGATTCAAACGCTCTTCAATTTGTCGGCTTGTAAAGAATTTTCCTTCTCGTCCGGCTAGTGGCGAAGTATTTGGTCCCAGGGTGATATTAATTGTTGGCTCACCTATTTTTACTGAATCAAGCGCTACAACGTCAGCTGGATCACAAATTGTATCTCCAATCTTAATAGAAGTAATACCAGTGAGTGCAATTATATCTGGAGCACTTGCGGACTCAACTTCTTCTTTCCCAAGACCTGCATATACCTGAATTTTTTCTACTGTGTAATACTTTTGTGGATCAGAAGAAAGGACAACTTTATTTCCTTTTGTAACACTTCCTGAATGAATACGACCAATCGCAGCTGAGCCGGTATGAGGGTCATAATCAAGCGATGAAATAGCCATTTTGAAACTTCCTTCATCAGTTATTTTCGATGGAACTTCTTCTAAAATTGTATCGAGAAGGTCTTCAACACCAGATTGCTTTTCGTAGTCCTCTGGAAGATCTTTAAATGTTGCACCTCTCGCGCCGATTGCATATACAACTGGGAATTCAAGTTGAGATTCATCTTGTGCAAGCTCTAAAAAGAGAGTTTCAACACGGTCTTTTGCACTTGCCGGGTTTGCGAATTGCTTATCAATTTTATTAATAACGACAATAATCTTGATTCCTAGCTCAAGGGCTTTTTTAAGCACGAATCTGGTTTGTGGCATTGGACCTTCTTGTGCATCAACGATCAGAAGCGCACCATCGGCCATGCCAAGCGTACGCTCAACTTCACCTGAGAAATCAGCGTGTCCTGGAGTATCAATAATGTTAATTTTAGTATCACGGTAGGTAATCGCACAGTTTTTGGCGAGAATTGTGATTCCACGCTCCCGCTCCAAATCATTACTATCCATGATCTGGGTCTGATTCATCTCACTTTGATTATCACGAAACACATGTGCTTGCTTCAAAAGCGCATCAACAAGCGTTGTTTTTCCATGGTCAACGTGGGCAATAACTGCAATATTAAGTATTTTCATGATTGTCTATAACAACAAAAAACCCGATATGATCGGGGTTATGGCTCTATTATATCATAAAAGAAGAGTTGCGAGACCTAGAAATGCTAAAAAGCCTAATACATCAGTAGCAGTCGTTATAAAAATTGTCGCAGATGAGGCAGGGTCTTTTCCTAAGCTCTTCATAACAACTGGAACGATTGTCCCAAATGTTGCTGCAACCATCAAGTTAATTACCATAGAAATTGCTAATATAAAGGCAACCAGAGGGCTGTTATTCAAAATCATTACAATTAAAAATACTAACAAGCCATTGAGGGATCCATTAACAAAAGCCGCAAGTACTTCTTGTCCTAGAGGTTTCCAGAAATTAGTGATGTCTATTTGGTTTAAGGTAATTCCACGGACCATAATTGCAAGTGTCTGAGTACCGGCATTTCCTCCCATACCTGCAACAATAGGCATATACACCGCCAATAACACATTTTTATTAATAGTAGAATCAAAAATACTGACCACAAACGATGCTAAGAAAGCAGTAGCCAAATTTAATATTAGCCATCTGTGTCTAAAGCGTATTTTTATTTTTGCAGAATCTGTGATCTCTTCTTCGTCGTGAACACCTGCAAAGTCATACAGGGTTGATCCTTCCTGTTCTTTAAGAACTTTTAACACATCATCAGAGTAAATTACTCCCACTACATTGTGGTGCTCACCTAACACAACAACTTTGTTATGAGGATGACTTCTAAAACGCTCAATCACTTCTTCATACGTAGCAGTATGCTTAATTTTGTGGATCTTTTTAAGGTATTTGCGGACTCTCTCACCTGGTTTAGAAAAGCCAAGTTGATATCCTGGCACATATCCAATTACTTTGCCTTGATCGAGTACTATTATCTCTGGAGGCTTACCAGTTCTTTTCTCGTGATCTCTGAATTTTTTTGAAATTGAAGCTATTGTTTGATCTGATTCAACCTGAATATAATTAAGCCCCATAAGTCCACCCGCAGTCCGCTCGTCAAATTTTAACAACATACTAAGTTCATCTTTTATTTCATCTTTGAGGTGTGTGAGTATCTTTTGTTGATATGTATCACCTAAAAACTGGAGCACATCTGTTGCATCATCAGGATCAAGCGTCTCCAGAAGTGAAATAAGTTGTTTTTCATTGAGAGCCTTAACAATAACGTACTGAAGATGTTTGCGGAGTGATAGAAATACGTTCGCTCGCTGAGTGATGGGGATTTCAAGAAATATTTCTACACGATCGCGGGGATTTTTATATATTTTATTAAGATATGTACTAGTACTTATCTTCTTCATATAAAAAGTATACAATTTTTGCACTTAGCCGCCTAGGCTAAATCGCGAAGACGGCGTAGGCAAATTGTTGAAGCAATTAAGCTCTTTCTTCTCGAGGTTTTGCAACGTTTACAACGATTGCTCGACCTTCGATTTCCTTTTCGTTTAAGCCATCAACTGCTTTTTTGGCGTCGTCTTCGTTTTCGAATTCAACAAACCCAAAGCCTTTTGAACGACCTGAATATCGATCAGTTATTACTTTTGCAGAAACAACTGTACCGAATTGCGCGAAAAGGTCACCTAGACCTTGGTCGTCAAACTTCCAAGGAAGGTTACCTACAAATAATCTTTTGTTATCCATTTACATTCACCTACTTTCTAACTTCATCAGCAAGTGATATAAATGGGAAAAGACGTTCAAAGAAGTACTTACTACCAGTTACTTACAAACTTTCTGATGTTAAATAGCTTTTATTCCTAAAAGCTGGGGATATTATATCACACTATACCCTGTCACCGCGAGTTCCTGTTCTATCAGCAACAGGATTGAAGGTTGATTTGGGGTTAATTTCTTCATTTCCCCTCAACTGGGTTTTCTTGCCAAAAGAAGTCGCCATTGGATTTACATATCCACCCTTCTTGATCTCAACTTTCTTAATCTCTGGTTTATCTTTCTTCTTACTCATATAGGCTCATTGTACCACAATGGTACAATGATAAAAGTGGAATCAAAAAAGAAACATATAATTATCATTCTAATATTTTTAATCTCTACTATTGGTATCGGTCTTTATATTAATAGAGATTACTTTCAATCAAGATTCTTTGCACCAAGAAGCTCATCTGTTGAAAAAGGTATATCAGTACAAGAACTTCAATCTAATGAAGTAGATACACAAGATGTCCCCAATATAGAGATTGTTGCCGAAAACTTATCGATTCCATGGGATATTGCGTTTCTACCCGATGGTGGAATGCTTGTTACCGAGCGACCTGGTACACTTCTAAAAATTGATACTGACACACATATAGTTCAACAGATTGAAGGAGTTCATCACGAGGGAGAAGGAGGACTTCTAGGAATTGCTCTTGATCCTGATTTTGCTGACAATAACTATATTTATTTATACCTCACAAGCACTACTCAGAGTGGTATTGAAAACAGAGTTGAGAGATATTCATTTACCAACGAGAGATTAAGTAATCAAACTGTCATTATAGAAGGAATCAAAGGTGCAAGGTATCATGATGGAGGCAGAATTGACTTTGGACCTGACGGAAAACTCTATATAACAACCGGAGATGCTCAAGATACCTCACTCGCACAAAACACATCATCACTAAACGGGAAAATACTACGAATTAATGCAGATGGATCGATTCCAACTGACAATCCATTCGGTAATGCTGTCTATTCGTATGGACATAGAAATCCTCAAGGTTTAGCTTGGGACAGTGAAGGACAGCTCTTTAGTAGTGAGCATGGTCCGTCTGGAGCACAAACAGGCAACGATGAAATTAACAGAATAGTAAAGGGTGAAAATTATGGTTGGCCAACTATTAAGGGTACTCAGACAGCAGAAGGCATGCAGGTGCCTTTATATGAGTCTGGGAGCAGTGACACGTGGGCCCCGGGAGGACTAGTTTACTATCATGGTTCGCTTTTTGTGCCTGGATTGAGGGGAGAATCATTATATGAGGCTAGAATAGATCAAGGTAATATATCAAGTTTTATTGCTCACTTTTCTTCAGAATATGGAAGACTACGAACAATACGAATTGGTCCGGATGGTTTCTTCTATATTACAACGAGTAATCAAGACGGCAGAGGCAAGCCTCAAGAGAACGATGACAGAATCATTAAAGTTAACCCTGAGATTTTTAATTAAGTAGTATCTTTTCGATTTCTGCCCGAGTTAATGGGGTCCAAGGTGAACTATCAGGGCTTGAACTAGATGCTGCAGGACTATCACCTTGAGTCCACCACTTTGCTTGATATGGTGTTCCAGCAAATAGTATTCTATCTCCAGCTTCATATATCCGAGTTCCAGACCACTCAGAATAGATACCAGGCGGCAATGTTGGCTGTGGTATTGGTTTTTCTCCAGGCAATACTGGCCCTATTAACTGCCATGGTGTCTCCCATGACTGTAATACTGGATTATCTGGCATATCACCTTGAGTCCACCATTTTGCTTCATACACATTTCTATGCCAGACAACTTTAGTACCTTCTAGATAAGTACCCTCTTCTGTCCAAATTTGGTAAGGACTTTCATCAGGACTATCTTCTACTTCAATTATTTCAGGGCTTTCAGTTGTCACAACTGAAGCATTAGTCGTTATGCTCGCATAGAACCCCTCTCCGAGAATTTGTGAAAATTCATGATCTTGTTGGTCTACACCACTGCATGCGACGGAAACTTTTGAAGTATTAACGTAGTTATCACCACACTGAACATCCCGATTTCCTGACCAGATCGATAATCTAGCAAGTCCTTTACTACGTGCGAACTCATTAAATCCTTGTGCGTCATTAAGCGTAAAGATTTCATCAACAAAGTCATTTTGACCGATCATAACTGTAGCACCCAGTTTTTTCCATACGTCTGAGTTATTTAAAGTAATATTTTTTTGTTTATATACTATCTGAATTTGTCTGTGTGTTTCGTTAAGCGCTTTTTCAGAAGCTTTCTGCATCGTGTCATGCGTATCTTTACTCTGGCCATAATCCATTGTCATAATATTAATCCCTGTAATATCAACACCTTCTTCAAGAAATGTCTGCACAGCATTAATTCCATCTTGAGACAATCCTTGAGGCGTTACTGGTAACGTAAGCCAAATAGCTAAGTTGCGGTTTTCATCACGAAGTTCTTGCTGTAAGTACTTAATAACTTCAGCTCGTCGAGACATTGCTTGGGTATTTGTAAGATCTTCTCCTTCAATATCAAGATCAATAGTATCGATATTATATCTATCAAACACTGATTTATAGGCTGCTCTCAGTTTGTCTTTATCAATACAATTAATAGATAATTCATCATTGAGCTGTCCACCAAAAGATATTGAAATATGACCACCCAACTGTCTAGTCCGTGCTATTCTTCTATCAAGATCTAAGAATCTGTTTGCTTCATCAAGTGTATATTCCCCTCCCCATGCAGCGGTACATGCATTTGATTTGTCTGAGACAATAAATGAGAGAACTAGATTCTTTGGATACTGAGCATCAGATAACTCTTCAAATGCATATCTGGGAGTAGCTGTGACATCAATATATGCTCCAAACCATGGCTTTACTTCAGTCCCTGACGGTAGAAACGTTGTATGTGTAAGAGTGTTTAGAAGCCAATACCCCGCACCAATACATCCAAGTACAACTACTACTAGTCTAGGTATAGACAATCTTCGTGTTTTTACTGATTTTTGTTGTGTCTTCTTCATGATTTGAAAGGCAAAATTCCTTGATTTTCTCCGTGATAGAGAACTACTTTCCAGTCGATATCGGTATCTGTAATCTCAACTGTTTGTTTCTTTGGCTTTACATCAACATATATCCAATTAATAATTCCAAGCCATGTATCAACTATAATGTTAAAAGCACCAATGTAGGCAAGTATTGCCCATGTAGCGACAAATGCATTAAATGCAGCAAAGGCTGCATTACCCCAGTTTTGTATCAGAATATTTCGGTAGACTGTAAAGAGAGAAAAAGCCACAATAAGTACAGGTACAATCACATACTGCATTGAAGATGGAGTACGGTTTTTGACTTTTGGCGTACGTGCAAAAGGAATCTTTTTACCTGTCATTGCTTGTTCAATAGATTTAAGGACTCCAGCTAAATTAACAGGAAGCATAATAAGATTAAATCCATAAATGCGAAAGACATCTGAGTATTTATATCCACAGTATTTTAAATCTGATGCCATAGCCAAAAAATATGGCAATGCTGCAAGCACAACAAGTGGGCTAAGAAGCCTTCCATCATATGGGTATGCAAGCAAGAAAATAAGCCCAAAAGTAGCCCACGCAATCGAAGCCATATAATTAATACGCAAAAGTACTGATGTTGTAGCAAGAGGGCGGCCTTCTCGTTTTCGTGCCTGCATTGTGGCAAAAAGCTTCGGTAAGATCAATAATCCTCCATTTGCCCAACGTCGTCTCTGAACAACAAGTGAACCAAAATCAGGTGGAGTAGCACTATAGCTGAGTCGCTCTGGATAGTTAACAAGCTCCCAGCCATGAAGCGCAAGGTCAACGCTTGATTCTGTATCTTCGATAACTGTTCTATCTTGGATGTATCGTTTTATCTCAAATCCACGCTCACGATCATACTCAACAATATCCTCAATAGCAGACTTTCTAATAACGGCATTCGCACCAACCCAAAATGTAGCTCCATGCTGAGTCATCCCTTGATGAAGGATATGTTGGATATCAGTAGTAGCTGCCGCAAGCCTCTCAATTCGAGAAAAAGCACCACGGAAAGATGAATATGGTGTTTGTGTGACTGCAACACGCTCATTTTCAGGCTGCATAAGAAAATATACGAGGCGCAAACAATACTCTCGCAATAACACAGAATCTGCATCTAGCGTAAGCAAGAATTCGCTATTAAGAATAGTAATCGTCTTTGATGACTTTTTCTTTGTTGGAATAAGAATTGTTCCTTGTGGAGTTTCTTCTTTTGTGTACGTTCCTCCCATCAGACCAATATATGAATTCAGATTCATGGCTTTATTAGCTTCGTGAGATGTAGACGCGTATGCTTTTCGCTCAAACACTTCAAACTCAGCCTTGAAAATCCATACAAGTCGCTTATAAAGTTGTCTTGCACGCTCATACGATACTGACTCTTTATCTTTAATCGACATACGAAGTGCTTTTGAGACCAAACTTAGATCTTGAGCAAGCTTTATATACACTTGCTCAGTGAAGAAAACATCCACGTGATCTTCTATCTTTTCAGAATTTGCCATATTCATAAGCCAATCTGCTGCATTATCATAGTGATTTGCCAGTGCTTCTACATCAGAACTTGTAAGAGTCTTTCTGGACTTTTTCTCAAAACTTTTTAATGCCTTTTTGGCATCGATTAAAGGATCGTGTAAAAGCTTAGACAACTCTTTTCCGATATTTCGGGCTTTTTCTAGTCTCTCTATTTCATCAGGATTTGTAGGATGAGGTTTATCATCTAGTAGTAATACAACTCTGATTTCAGGATATTCCTGAAGTGCTGCGGACAAGAGAGTCTTTCTTACAACCTCATTCTCCTCGTTATATGATGGGACAAGAACTGTTATTTTAGGTGTATGTTTTGAAAAAAATCTATCAAGTAATGCGCGCGGCACACGAGTATGTGTACTAAATCGCTCAAGGGCACCTTGTCTGGCAACCAAATACATCAGTGCTGAGAAGGTTAAAAATGAAACAACAGTTGCGTAACTAAACGCTTCCATTGTGAATTGGTAGCTCTGAGGCCCTTCAATTAACTGGCGAACAATGATTGAGAAAATATATAAAATCCAAAAAACAACTGTTAGTATGATAGCAATTCTTCCCATGGTGAGTTTGCGCAGACTAGGTTTTTCGTGCAGCATTGGCAGTGGAGTAAGATTTTTTTCAGATCCCCATTGTCTTTTTTTATTTTTAACTATCTTTTGTATTTTATCCGCTATACTCATAGCATTTTAATTAGTTTCTAGTAACACAAGCTGTGAAGATTTTGTAAAATACTATGTGTATACATGATATTGCAAAATCAGCTTGTGATTCGCAATTATAGGTTATGTATTTGCTTTTGGCAAGTCTGGAGTTTTAATACCAATGGCATAGATACCATATTTATTGATATTTTCTTTGTAATTTGTGAATGAATTATAACTTTCTATTCCATGCTCAATTGTTTTTGGTTCACTTGAAAGCACATTTTCCACGCCTTCAGATTGAAGCATAGTTTTGATGTCATCATAATGATGGACAAAGAGAACTTCTGTATTCAACTTTTCACCTGTCGATTCGTTTGTAAAAACAAGAGTATCCCCGTGTTTCATTTCATTATAAATATTCTCTGTTGAACTAGGAGCTCTACCTTCAACTTTCTTTGTTCTGTTTTGAATTGCTCTAAACGGCCTTTCTGGTAGATCAAGATTATATGTTTTCATAATGTAGTATCAACGAAGTGCTGCCCGACAGGGACTCGAACCCCAAATTCCGCTTCCAGAGAGCGGCGTGATACCATTTCACCATCGGGCATCGGAAGTGTGCCTATTGTAGCAAATTAGCGAACTTATTGCTCAGGATGAGCATATTCTTTATAGAAAGTGTCTAAATAGACATTACTCTGAAGCGTGGCAGCCTCTGCGCTCGGCAAAAAAGAATAATATCCATACAAAAAAATAGCAGTAGAAGATGCCCCTAGTAAAAAGACTATAGCTGGTTTTTTCATTTTTATAAAGAGACTGTATCCAGCAAGCATCACTATCAATCCGACACTTCCCCATACAATATACATATTTGAGGCAAGTATTAAATTACAATCGTTGTATTCCACATTCATGTTCGATAATGTGTCTAGACAGGGCATCTGCCAGTGTAGAAGTCTTGGCACTGCACCAACAAAAATACTGTACACCAGAACCAGTCCAAGTGGCACTCTAAGCTTCTTCATTGTGTTTGTTAAAAATCCATTTAATAAAATATACAAACC